>JACCDO012384646.1_pt1 | contig 21367 bp, 9 predicted proteins | sample 7446101 | NCBI WGS metagenome assembly JACCDO01 (sample SAMN15323440, study PRJNA562643) | freshwater metagenome | isolation source: river surface water | place: USA:Blue River Watershed | collected 2017-08-16
AGTATCTATTACTTCTGCTAACGTTAGCTTCAAGTAATCCTAAGAGGGATCGCAATAAACAAAACAGCCCACTTCGGTGGGCTTTTTGTTGGACTCGAGTAAATAAACGTACCATGCTAACTAAGAGGAGGTCCAACCGCTTAGAGCAGGTATAACAAGGAGACTAAAATGGGACGTCCATTAGAAAAAAGACAATTAGGTAACACATCTGGATCTGGTCAACAGATTCAAGTAACAGCATATATTCCTGTGGCCAACGGTGGTACAACAGCCGCAACAGGTTATATCAATAGACAAAAAAATGACACACGTTTTAACGTAACAACATCAGATGGCACAGGTGTTTGCTCATTAACAACTGGTACAGTTACAGCAGGTTTAATGAAAATTGAAGGCGTTGATTCGGCAGGCAACACATACGTTGTTTCAAAAATCAGCGGACGTACTGCAACTGTATATCAAGTAGCAGGCGGCTCTAACTATGTATTCAGCGATGGTGCAAAAGCACCTTGGTTGATTGGTGGTACCGCTCTTCCTTCAGGTGGCGAGTGCATTGATTTAGGTAGTGCTTAATGAAAAGGACTCTTAGGAGTCCTTTTTTAATATGCTAAAGATTCAAACATCGCTCGATTGGGCAAACACTGAAACAGAAATTCAAAAATTAGGTAATGTTCTTCCAGCTTTCAGGCATGATATTAAAAAAATATTAGAAAGCATTAGACCGGAAGTTACAAAACTTGGAAATCTTGAAGTTGAAGATCGCAGAATGCATAGCTCTGCTACTCGCAGACGATGCCAGCAACAAGTTGATCTAATTAACGAACGTTTAAAATTATTTGCAAAATTCCATCTAATGGCTGTATTAGCCCAGTAGGTAAATACGGTTATGTCCGAATTTTATTATCCTCGCACCATTGTACAGTACGCAGAATATCCTGAGCAAAATGTCAGCTGGTCAAATAATGTGCGTGATGTAACAATAGCCAATGACCCCGAATATAATTTAGCAAACCCAAATACAGGAGCGGGGGATAAGAATGTCATCACAACTGTCCGCCCCTTACTTCATATTCCAAACTCCGGTCGCGGTGCCCAGTTAGATAAAACGTATTATCTAAAATGTACAAATTTTGGTCTTAAAGATTTACCATCAACTATAACAGGTATAAGCCTTAGTTTATACACTCAAAGAAATGGTAAAATTGTAGACGATACTGTGTGTTTAATACACAACGATCAGATTATTAGTGATAATAAAACCAGCTTGTTGGCCGCAAGAGAAGGGCATATTAAAAACGGAAATAATCAAGTATATGGCGGTGAACAGGATTTGTGGGGAGCAACTATTACCAAAGAAATGTTAGAAGATAACAGCTTTGGTGTTTTACTGCGTTTTTCTAGTAATCCGCTTTATCCGCACAAAGAAGGAATGCAAGTATATAAAATCTTGTTAAAATTGTATCCTTATGATTTATTTGTATTTGAGTCTGGAACAGACGTTGAATTCATCACAGAGGACTCAGTTGCAGATTATTTTGTATCAGAATAACCAATAAATAAAGAATAAAGGATTTTAAATTATGACCAATGTTGTTCGCGTACAAAACGACTACGTCCTACAAACGAAAAATAACGGAAAAATTACCTTAGATACAGGTATCAATACCGGCACGGTGGTCATAACAGGCAGTCTTGATGTTCGTGGTACTACCACAGTTGTTCAAGCAACAAACGCTAGTATTAAAGATAATACACTTGTTTTAAACTCTGGTGAAACTAATTCGTATGTTACCCTAGGAACATCTGGAATTATTGTTGACAGAGGAAATAATGCCAGTCTTTCAAATGCCGCAACAATGTTATACAATGACGAAGCGGGCATTGATGGTTTTACATGGCGTACAACAGATATCTCACAAAGAGGTATTTTTGAATTTAAGGTAGCAGGAAATACTTCTGCTATTCGTGTTAACGCTATTCGTATTGACGAAGGTACAGCGCCACGTGTAGGTGGATATCCTCGTTTAAATATTTTTGGATCTGACAATCCTGGCACAGTAATTTCTGTTGCAGGAACATTGAACTATGAAGATCGTGTCATTGACGACGACGATATTCCAAACAAAGCATACGTTGATATTGCAGTTCAAACAGCACAGACAACAGCTAACGTACAAAAAATTGTTCAGCAACAAACTAGTATTGGCGCCTATGACGTATCACAGGGCGGATATCAAAACAGTAACGTTAGCGAAGTAGTAATTGAATTTAATACTGGAGTTCCGGCTATAAGATTTACATCAGAAAACGTAAATTTTGGAAACTCAATAATTTTTACAGAAGGTGCAATCACTAGGGGTGACGTTGTTAATGCAGATGCAGATTTATATCTAGAACCAAAAGGTAACGGAACTGTTGTAGTTCGAAAGGCATTGAGATTAACAGATCAAGCGATTCCGCCGTTGGCAGGAACAAATACCACAGCACTATACACTACAGGGGTCGTAGGACCAGGTGGTACAGGAATTTATTATGTAAATAGTCAAGTTCAGGGAGAATTTATTTCTAGAAAACGAGCGATTATTTACGGATTAATATTTTAAGGATAGGATATGGCTATAACAAGCTCACAAATTACAACAGCTGGTAACCCGCCGGTGCAAGTCTATGAATCTCAAGGACAAAATGCAATTACAACAATGATTTTTTGTAATACATCTACGTCAGCAACTGCAAATATTGATGTTTACGTTGTATCAGACGACAGTGGTTATGCTCCTGGCCCCCAAACACAAATTTTAAAAGCAATACCTATTCCTGCCACAGAAACATTTATTATGGACACAGAAAAATTTATTCTAGAAGATCTAGATACTGTTTGGGTCCGTTCCGATACTGCTAATGCAATCACAGTAACAATTAGCACAGTGAGCACAGCATAATGAAATTTGTAAAGCGTTTAAATTTAGATAGCAAAAATCCGATTGATAAGACTTTTGCAGTTGAACAAAACGGAAAAATTGTAACTGATTCTGTTGCAAGTATTCAAATACCTGCAGGAAGTACAAATCAGCGAGTTGAAAGTTACCAAAACGGCCAACTTAGATACAATACAGATCTTCAAGAATTTGAAGGTTATATCAACGGTCAATGGGAACTACTAAGAACTCGTAGACAAGCAAATATTACATTTCAAACAGTTGGCACAGGAAACTATGTTAATACTACATATGGGCCATTAAGCTATAGACAAAATCCAAATAAACCAGAAAACGTTTTGGTATTTGTAGAAAACGTTTATCAAGTTCCAACAGTTAACTACACATTAGTAAATGATCCAGTTACACAAAAAGCCACAGTTGGTGTAACTAACCCTGGTGTTACTGTTTTAAACATAGCAGACCAAGTTGACATAATTGTAGGGCAAGAAATTTCTGGAGACGTTGGTATTGCTCCAGGAACAACAGTACTAAGTCTAAGTACAGTAACTAGTTCAGTTATTATCAGTGGCGCAACTCTTTCAACAATACAAGCAGGTGTTACTTTAAACTTTGCTTATTCAACTGGCACTTATGTTGCATTTACAAGTGCTCCTCCAGAAAAACCTGTCTACGCTCTAAGCGGTTTCGACGGCTACTTCCCACCTTTTGTACAATAAAGGTAAATATAACTGATGCCGAGATTCGGCAGGATTATACTGTGGTAAACCCGCAATGAAAGGTGGTTATCCGTGAAACACGGTGTCTTGAGGAGCTAGTATGGCCGTAGGTCGAATTACAGGTCCGCTCTTAGCAAGCAACTTGCTTAGAGACGGAGTTAACTTATCAGTAGAAACTGATCTTTTATACTTAGATGTTCAAACAGGCCGTATAGGTATTAAAACGTCGGCTCCGCAATACACATTAGATGTTAACGGTACAGCCAACATCGATGTTCTTCGAGTAGTAAACACTTCCACCCTTGGTCTTTTAACAGTATCAAAATCAGCAACCAGCGCAACTATTGGTTCAGTATTAGGTCCAATTAATATTGATCCTGCGGCAAACGAAAAGATTTGGTTGCGAGGTGATACAGAAGTTGTAGGAGATCTACATGCATCTGGAAATATCACCGCAGACGGCAACATTCAATTAGGTGATACAACTTCAACTGATACACTTAAAGTTGGCGCCGAAATTATTTCTAACCTGATTCCTCAGGTCCCTAACACATACAATATTGGTTCAGCAAGTCAAAACTGGAAGACCGCATATCTTGCAGATTTGTTTGCTGGAAATATGCACCTTTACGGAAATACTTTAACTAATGTATTACCAGGTAGCATTGACATTGTACCTAATGATGGTGTTGTAAACATCAAAGGTAATGTAAGAATTTGGGGAGGTACTCCGTTAGGTACTGCACCACAAGTTTCTAATATTCTATATGTTAGTGAAGACGGCAACGACACCAATGACGGCGGAGCCGCTGATGCATCAAGAGCATGCCGAACAGTAAGCGGAGCAGTTAAGAGCCCACTATATCGTCCAGGTACAAGTATTAAAGTTGCTCCAGGAAGATATTTAGAAAACAATCCAATTGAGATGAAACCATATACATCTGTAATTGGATCTGACTTACGTACTACAATCATTGAACCAATTAACAAGACACAAGACTTGTTCCATGTTCGTCAAGGTTGCTATGTTGCACAGTTAATGATGTACAACGGCCGTTCAGGACGTTTCCCTGGCGATGGATATACAGAAAATACAAACAGGGGAGCATACGCAACTGCGTTCCCTCCACAAGGCGACAACGGTAAACCAATTGACGTATTCCACTCTCCATATATTCAAAACTGTACAAATCAGTCAGGTCCTTGGTTGTATGATGGTACAATGTTTGTTCCAAATCAAACTGTTCAAGTACCTGAAGGTGTTGGTATTGCCACATACGAAGCTGGCGCACAAGAAATTGAAGTACAATTAACTGAAGGTCAAATTTATGTAGGACAGGCTATTAACGGTGGTCCTCCAAATCCTGGATTCTTCAATGCAAGAACATTATTGTTAGCTAACAAATCATTTATTCAAGAACAAGTTGTTGCCTATGTTGATCAAACATACGGTGGACCATTCCAATATGATTCAGTTAAGTGTGCTAGAGATACTGGATTGATTGTAGACGGTTTAGGTTTAGACCTTATCTATAATTCTACAAGTCAATCAGTGTTTAACGGTTTACAATACTGGAGTCAAACTGCTACTCCAACACAGATTGCTGGCGAAGTAACTACAACAACCAACGCATTCAATTATATTAATTCTATTGCACAACAAGTTGTACGTAACATTTCTGTTACTGCCCTACAAGGAACATTAACACAGGTAACAAACTTACCTGCTGGTGCTGTAGGTGATGCAAATACAGTTAACAATTTGTTTACTACTGCAACAAATATTATTGTTGAAGGCACAGTTGGAATAACAGATAAAATTATTCCAAACGGAACAACAATTACTTCTAATACAAGTACGCAAGCCGCATACGCTCTATTACAAGCTAACAAAGAATTCTTAAAGGCAGAAGCTATTGCTTGGATCTCTGCTAATGCTCCTGGATTCCAATACGACGGTGCAAAATGTAAACGCGACGTTGGCTATCTAGTTGACTGCGTGTCATTTGATTTGTTAAGAGGCGGTAATAGACAAGTTATTCAAGCAGGTACATACTACTACGGTTATAGTAATACTCAAAGTGCTATTCCTGGAGAACAACCTCAGACAATTATGGCCTACGAGTACATGAAGTCTGTAATTTCTGCCGTAGTTCAAAGTCAACAATTAACTAGTTTCTATCAAAGCGAAATTCCTCAAATATTAGATAGTGTTAATCCAGGAAGCCTTGCGGCAGCTGAAACTATTGCCGGAAATATAGATCTTACAACAAGATTAATTAGAGTTGGTCCAGACGGTGCTCCGGCATTAGAACCAATTGGTCTAAGTTTAACATCTAATCAAGGATTATTAAACGCCTATGCATTATTAAATGCAAACAAGAATTTTATCAAAGCAGAAGTTATCGCTTATGTAAACACACTTCCAAACTTTGTATATAACAAAGAATTGTGCTATAGAGACACCGGAATTATCATTGAGAATGTTTCTTATGATGCATTGTTTGGTGGAAATGAAAAATCAGTTGAATCTGGTCTAGCGTATTATCAAGGTGTAACTTCTGTAATTGCAGGACAAGAAGCACAAACTGCAGGTGCAATTGACTATATTAAATTCCTTGCTGATAAAATTATTAAGAATCAAGTAGCACCAAATCTTCTTGACTCTCAAGCTAAGAACAGCCAAACAATTAATTATGTATTAACTGGCGGCGGCATTGCTTCTACAGCATTAGATAATAGATTTAATATTGTTAAGAATATTATTCTAAATGGGCCAGATTCTGCACCAATATCTTATCCGGCATGCGCTGTAGATCCTTACTACATGGCCGCTGAAGTATTATTGGAAGCAAATAGAAGTTTTATTCAAGAAGAGATTGTTACCTATGTAAATGAATCTTATCTAACTTTCCCCTTCAATAGTGCAAAATGTCGTAGAGATACTGCACTAGTTGTTGATGCAATTTCTTTAGATATGATGTATCCAACATCAGAGGACAGCCAATCAACATTTGCAGGTCTACAATATTGGAATCAAGGCGCAATTTCTTTCCCTGGAGAATTAACTACTACCACAAATGCAATTAGATATTTGAATAGTATTGCACAAAAAATAATTCTAAATGATGTTTCTGGTCCAAGATATCAATCCGTTTCAAATCAAGATGTCTCTGGCCCAATAGGTACAGTTAACGAAGTAACATCTATTGATACTAACTTTGATTTAATTGTTGATATTATTTTAAATGGTACTAATGGGGTGACAGATAAAATAGTACCAAATGGAGAACCAAAATCTACTCCTGGCATTGTTCATGCAGTTCAACAACTTCAAACAAATAAAAATTATTTGATCGATGAAGTTATTGCTTATGTAGAGAGTACTAAAACTCCTGGATTTACGTACAATCAAACAACATGCAGAAGAGACACCGGATATATTATTGATAGTATCTGTTTTGATTTAAAACACGGAGGTAATAGACAGTCAATTCAAAGCGGTGTTTATTATTATGAGTTTAATGGTGCGTCAACTGCTATTCCAAATGAAATAACAGAAACTCTTGCCGCTTATAATCATCTTAAAACAGTAGTTGAAAAAGTTATTTTAGCAACACCTGTTGAAAGAAATAAAGGCAATAAATTAATCCAAGATACTTCATTACTTCCAGCAACTTCTGCAGAAGTAGAGTTGTTGCAAGAAAAGATTGATAGAATCATTGACATTATTACTAACGGCCCGTCTGTTGTTGTTAATAAACAACCTATTAGTTTAACTAGAACAACTTTGGCAAATAGAGAAAAAGCTAATGCATTATTGGCCGCTAACAGAACATTTATAGCTAATGAGATTGTAGCATTTGTAAATGCAACTTACAATGACAGCAACTTTAGTTACAATAAACAAAAATGTTTTAGAGACACTGGTTTAATTGTTGATAGCTTAATTGGCGACTTGGGTTGGGGTACAAATGGATTTGTAAACAGCAACTTTGCAGGATTGCAATATTGGAACCAGAATGGATATACTGGTACAATTCAGCAAGAGCTTACAACAACCACAAATGCTATTAACTATCTAAGTGCTCTGTCACAAAAGGTTGTTCAAAATGATCTAACAGGTCCAAGATATCAAGTTAGTGTAACACAGGTGTTTACATTAACTGCGGCAACTGCTGTCGAAGCAGCCGCAATTGCCTTAGACTTTAGTACTGTAACAAATATTTTAATTGGTGGAACTACTGGCGTTACAGACAAAATTGTTCCAAATGGAATTACAGTTGTTAGCACAAACGCTCAGCGAGCAGTTAATATTTTACAGGCAAACAAAGAATATCTAAAAGCAGAAGTTATTGCTTATGTCGAAGCAACTAAAACAGCCGGCTTTACTTATAACGACGAAAAATGTAAACGCGATACTGGACTAATTGTTGAAGCGATTGCTCAAGACTTGTTATTCACAACATCAAGTCAAGCAACATTTGCTGGTTTACAATACTGGAATCAAAACGGTTATACAGGAAGTATTGCTCAAGAATTAACTACAACTACAAACGCAATCAACTATGTAAAAGAATTGGCACAAAAAGTTATCCTTCATGATACTATTGGAACCAGATATCAAACTACCGTAACACAGGTAACTAATATATCTCCCGGAACCGTTACAGAAGCTACTCGTGTAGCATCTGACTTTACAGTTATTACAAATATTTTAACCAATGGTACTGAAGGCGTAACAGATTATATTGTACCAAACGGACTAGACAAGGACATTAATACAAATGTTCAGAATGCCTATGCTTTATTATTAGCAAATAAATCGTACATCCAGGCAGAGGCTGTGGCATTTGTAGAAGCTACTAAGACTCCAGGATTTGCATATGATCAAGCACTCTGCTATAGAGATGTTGGATATATGATTGACTCTGTAGCGTTTGATTTGTTATACGGCGGAAACAAACAAGCAGTACAAAGCGGAGTATATTATTATTCATTTAACGGCTCCTCTACTGCAATACCAGGCGAATCCACTGAAACTATTGCGGCATTTAACTATATCAGATCAATTGTTGATGATATTATTACAGGAGTAGCTGTTGCATCACCAAAACAAAATGCTGTACTTCAAGTAACTAATCTAAGCACAGGCACAACTGCACAAGTTACTGTTGTTCAAAGCAAGATTGACATCATCACTGATATTATTGATAACGGCCCTGGAGTAGTATCTGCAAAAACTCCAATGAGTCTAACTCGCAGTGAAGATGGAAATATTATCAGTGCGGCTAAGATGTTAATTGCAAACAAAGAATTTATTGTTGCAGAAACTATTGCTTATATTAATTCAACATACGCACTTGGTTTTGAATACGATCAAGAAAAATGTAGTCGAGATGTTGGACATCTAGTTGACAGCGTTTGCCACGACATTCTTTATGGTGGAAATAGACAAGCAGTTATGGCAGGTGTTTATTATTATGGTTTTGATCCTGTAGCAACAATGGTTCCAAATGAACAAAATCAAACAACTGCGGCCTACGATCGTATCAAACAAATTATTGGAGCAATCATTACTGATAGTCCAATTATTCCAACAGAAGGTAACACAGCAGAACAACAATTTAATAATAATCCTGCATCCCCAGAAATAGCAAATAAGCTAATGGATATGCTAGAATTAATTACCGATATCATTGAAAGCGGTCCTGGCAAAGCATTACCATTAACACCTATTGGGTTGACTGCAAGTACTGATCCAGAAATTCAAAAAGCAATCGTATTGTTAAATCTAAACAGAACATTTATTCAGAATGAAATTATTGCTTGGGTTGATAAGACATATGGTACACAGAGCTTTAATTATAATCAAGAAAAATGCTATCGAGATGTTGGTTTAATTGTAGATGCTATTGCCCAAGATATTTTAATTGGCGGAAATAGAAAGTCTATCGAAGCCGGTGTAAGTTATTGGACAGGAGGAATTAATGCTATTGCAAATGAAATTCCTCAAAACAATACTGCAATGGAATACTTAAAAACCGTAGTTGAAAAAGTTGTTACCAATACTACATTTGCAAGTCTAAGTGGCGGAAATCAAATTGTTAATAGTTATTTTGACGGTGGTGTATATGCTGTCGATAACTTAAAACGTTTAATAGAAATTATTAAAACAATTATTGCAAAAGGCCCGACTGCGGCACCTCCTGGATACGAAGGTAGCGGTGCGTTTAATTTAATTTCTACTTCTGCAGACGATGTACAACCTGCAAGTACAGTTCTTCAAGTAACAGATCTAGGAAGTTACAGATACAGAGTGTATCTAAGTCAGCCAGTAGTCGGCCCGGCAATTAATGGAACATTATATTTTGGACAAACTTCTGTTTATCCAGCAATTGAAAAGAACATTCCAGAACGTTGGGCTCAGCGTAAGATTGACCCTAACGGCTCTATGGGCGGAAGTCTTGTTGACGGCGGCGTAGTATCAAAACGCTCACCAATTCAATCGTTCGTGTATGATGCGTTTACGCAAGTTAACCAAGGTGGTATCGGTATTAAGATTACCAATAACGGCTATGCACAGTTGGTATCGGTGTTTACAATCTTCTGTTCAACTTCTGTAATTGTTGAGAACGGCGGCATTTGTTCTATTACAAACTCTAACGCCAACTTTGGTGACTACTGTCTAGTTGCAAAAGGTTATGGACCAAGAGAGTTCTTTGGTGAAGTCTATAATCCGCCAGTGCTTCCATTCTATCCAAATGGATTCTATCCACAGAATCAGATTGTTGAAGTGTTTTCACCAGATCCAGAATTCCGTCCGCATATTGGATTAATTATGGAAGTTGTTCCTCCAGAAGAATACAGAAATGCACAAGGTCTTCCTGGATTCTTAGCGGCCGCAGTTAATACTAGCACACTTACAACAGGTAGTGTGACTATTAGCGGTATTGATACAGAGGGTGTTGCAATTGGTCAGAAAGTTTATGTAAGAGACCAATACGGTAGCTATCACGACATTAACGGAATACCGTATGTTCCAGAAGACACATTTGTAACAGACATTAACTTTAAGTCAATTACATTAAGTGAAAGTATCACCGCAGGCGGCGGCGAGGCAGACAATCCAAATTATTTCACAATGTATGTTGCAGGTAATGCATATTATACTGTACGTTCAAGTACACTGGCTCCAGATCCTCTGCCTCCAGGTACATTCCGTTTAGGACCAAGTGCTACAGAACAAGGCAATGATCAGGGCGACGAAGAAATTCAAGCTCTACAATATTTGTCAACTCTAACAACACAAATTGTAACCAACACATTAGTTAATTCTTTACAATCAACATCTACTCAAGTAACAAATGTAGCATTACAAGGCGGAAACCAAGCAACTGTAAGAATTGGCCAACTATTCGATACATTAACTTCAATCATTGACAACGGATTAAGTGCAGTTCCAACAATAACTAAGGACGGTATTGTTGCACCTGGCGCAGATTCTGCTAGTGCATTGTTGTTAGCTAATAAACAATTCTTGCAAGATGAAATTATTGAATATATTAATAATCAATATTTTGTTTATGATCATGATGTATGCCGCCGAGACTTAGGATATATTTTAGATGGATTTGGTTGGGATGTTCTATTCCAAAGTAACTACCAAGCAATTAAGTCTGGTAATGCATATCTAAGAAATGTTCCAGGTAGCAAATATGTTTTAGAAAACGAAAAAACACAAACTACTGATGCAATTGATAGATTGGCAGATTTAACCAACGGTCTAAGCGGTATTAGTACTGTAACTCAAGCAATTTCTATCATAAACTTAGACGGCATTTATATTCAAAATATTATTAACGGTGCTGGCGCTCCAGCATACTCTATGCCAAATCCTCCAGGATTTGATTCTGGTGTAGCAAGTGCTAAGAGTTTGATTTTAAGTAACTTAGACTTTATTAAAGAAGAAGTGATAGGTTATATTAATGCAACATATCCAGTGTTTACTTACAGCGAAAAGAAATGTAAGAGAGATATTGGTTATGTATTAGATGGAGTTGCCGCAGACATTGTCCTAGGAACTAACTATCGTAGTATTAAATCTGGTCAAGCATATTACAGAGGCAATGCTGAAGAATTGTTAGCAAATGAAAAACCTCAAACAATTGCCGCATTTAATTTTGTAAGAGATCTTGTATTAGGTTTATCTGCTGTTCAAGCAAGCTCTACTGCTACACAAACAGTAACTAGTGATTTTGTTAATATTACAAACATTTTACAAAATGGTCTGTCAGTTAGCCCAACAGTAACTTATACTATTCCACCAGGAACCGCAACTGGATTCTCAAGTGCTAGCCAATTATTACAAGCTAACATTGAGTTTATGCAGTATGAAGTCGAAGGCTATACTTACTTAACATATCCTGGCGCCGGATACGATCGTGCAAAATGCAGAAGAGATGTTCGATTCTTAGTTGAAGCATTAATTTATGATTTAACATATGGTGGAAACTCTATGAGTGTTGATGCCGCATTACAGTATTTTAATAACGCAAACAACAATGTTAGAGTTAATCCAAACGAAGTAACAGAAACTGTTGCTGGTATTAATTATATTAATACTATTGCACAAAGAATCATTCAAAATCTTGCACCAGTTATTAGTTACCAGGCTACTATTTCTCAAACAATCAATCCTAGCTTACCACAAGGATCCGTTGCAGGATCAAGAGTAGCAGAACTTGTATCAACAATGGCAAACATTGTTCAAAACGGTGTAAATGCTACTCCAGTAATTATTGAGCCCTCATATGCTTGGTCAACTGCGTCTCAGATTGCCGCACGTAACGCAATTGACGATGACAAAGAGTTATTTGCAACAGAAGCTATTACATGGATTAACGACAATTATACAGTATTCAGTTATGATCAAACAGCATGTCGAAGAGATCTAGATTATGTCATTCATTCTATCATTTACGATTTAACCTATGGTGGAAATTGGCAAACTCGAGATGCTGGTCTATTATACTGGAACGGTAATGTTAGTTTGATTGACGGTGAAATTGATCAAACATCAGGAGCCTTTGAATATCTAAACACCTTGATGAAACTAGTAGGTACAAATACTGTTCCGCCTACAAGCTATCAAAATACGTTTAGTCAATTTGCTAACCCTGCATTAATAGGCGGTTCTAATGCATTTACACGATTAGATCAGTTGACAGGTATATTGATTGACATTGTAAGAAACGGTACTGCTGCCGCACCAGAGTTGATCTATCCAGACACAACTCCGTTCACTGGTACTACATTGTTAAATGTTAAGAACATTATCGAAACTCAAAAGACAAATTTAACAAATCAGGTAATTACGTATATTGATAACAAGTACAATGGCTTTGAATATAATCAAAAGTTATGTAAGAGAGACGTCGGATTTGTAGTAGAGGCTATTGCCGCAGATTTAATCAGTGGCGGAAACTACAATACTGTATTGTGTGGTAAGAGTTACTATGCGATTGCAGATACACATCACTTTGTTACTCTTGAAGATAACGTTGCTGATAGTGGTTTATTCCCTGATAAGGCGCACATAAACTTCTATAGACGTTCATATATGTCTGCAAGTGGATACTTGTTTGAGTATGTAGGAGCAGGATCTAACTACGGAGCATTACCTCAGGTAGGAAGAGCAGATCCTGTACAGGAAAGAGAAACAATTCAGTTGAATAACGGTAAAGTATTCTTTACATCAACTGACCAAAACGGTGACTTTAGAATTGGTCCAGGACTGGTAATTAGCCAAGCAACTGGTGTTCTATCAGGACGTACATTTACTAAGTCGTTGTTTGCTAACTTGACACCGTTCATCTTAGCAATTGAAGGATAAAGAGGAAAAATAAAATGGCATTAATTCCATTAAACACGTTTAAGACAAAAACATTTGTTTTAACAACCGCAACCAATGCAACAGTTTATACTGCACCTGTTGGTGTAACAAGTATTATTCTTATGGCAAACGTTGCAAACGTAACTACAGGCACAAATGCAAGTGTTACCTTTGCACATCACCGAAACCTTCCAGTGCTAGCAGATGCCCAAGGAAACGGAGGTCAGCCAGGAAACGTTACAACTGAACTGGTGAAAAATTTTGAAATTCCGCCGAGCGATGCGGGAAATATGTTAGTTGGAAAAATGATTATTGAAAGTTTAGATAGCGTAAGAGCTTATGCTGATAAAGAAGGAATTCTAAAACTAACAATGAGTATTTTGGAAACAGCGAACGCTTAATACATAGGATAATACAATGGCAGGCTTACTTAGCGGACGAGTTAAAGTATCATCAGGTGTAAATTACACCGTTAACAACTACATTAGTCTTAACCAAGCTCAGGCTGGTTTAGGAGTTACTCCAACCTCTGGAACTGGTTATACTCTGGTAATTGGACCCGACGGCGTTGCTACCTTTACAAATACTTTAGGAAATATTGCTTTTGATAATGGTGTAATTACATCACAAAGCACAACAGGCGATTTAACATTAAATCCAAGCGGTACTGGTACTATTACACTTAATGGTCCTGTTAATATTCCTGATGGTATTATTGGTTCTGGTTTTAAACGAGAAGTATTAGTAGCATCAACCGCTAACGTTATTATTAATACTGCTACGTCATTACTAGTAATTGACGATCTTAGATTAACATGGTTAGACCGCGTTCTGATTAAATCACAGACTAATCCTGCCGAAAATGGTATCTACTATGTAAGCACCGCATCATTTATCAACGAAACATTTGATCAGAATACAGACTTCCTAGTAACATCTGACTGGGACGGAAGCATTATTAACTTTGATGGTCCAAGTCAATTTTTAGAACAGACAATTAAAAAATTAACTTCAGGAACATCATTTAGTGTTGTTGGTGGAGATTTATTAACATATCCTGTAACACTTGCTTCGGCATTTACAGGTACAAGCGGTAGTTACACCGCATCTACAGTAGTAGCTACACCTCCAGTAAGTTTTATCCAGGCAACATTTGCCGGAACTAGTGCAACAAACTTAGTACTATCTAGAACTACGGATGCTGACACAACACGAGAACTTAATCACGTTGTAGTTCCTGTGCTATATGGAACAAGCGGCGGACGTTTATTCTTTACAAACTATCGAGCATTTGATATATTAGAAACCGATCCAGTTTTCTGGTATGAAATTGTTGACAGCGTTTCGACCCAAACTGTTTTAAGAAAAAATTTAGATTTAACAACTATCGGTATTAACGCACCAGCGTTTGGTAGATTCACTTCTTTAGAATCTACAATTCAACTTAATGTTTCTTCAGCAACAGAGTCTACAGCAACAAACAACGGTGCTGTTACAGTTGCAGGAGGCGTCGGCATTACAAAAAATCTTTGGGTCGGTGGCACTACAAATATTGCAGGCGGATTAAACGTATTAAGTCAAGCTGATTTAAATCCAGCCGGTGCAAACGTAAGCATTCAACCTTCTGGTGCAGGTACTGTAACAATTAATCCTTCGACCAAAGGTACAATTGACAACATGGACATTGGAAATACTATTCCAAAGGACGGTACATTTGTCAATTTAGTAGGAACAAATCAAATACGTGCAACATCAACAACTAATTCAACAAGCACAACAACCGGTGCATTAGTTGTAGATGGTGGTGCAGGCATTGCCGGTGACCTAGTACTAGGCGGACAATTAATATTCAGCGGAGCCGCTGACGAATTTGTTGTTAATAATTTCCGTGCAACTGGACAAGTACTGTTCACAACCAGCACTAATTCAACCAGCACCGACACTGGCGCACTAGTCGTTTCTGGCGGTGTTGGTATTGCTCAAGACTTAGTATTAGGTGGAAACTTAATATTTGAAGGCGAAGCAGGAGAGCTTCGTGTTGCTACATTAGTCGTTACCAGCACAACAAATACAACATCAACAGATACTGGTGCATTAACAGTAGTGGGCGGTGTTGGTATTGGTAAGAGTTTATACGTCGGTGAAGACGTAACAATTGGCGGACAATTATTGTTTGAAGGTGCCGCCGGAGAATTTGTTGCCGATAAGATTCGAGTAACAGGAACTTATACTTCTACATCAACTGAAACTGGTGCATTAATTGTGTCAGGCGGTGTTGGTATTGGCCAAGACATTTATCTAGGCGGCAATTTATATTTTGCAAGTGCTCAAGGTACAATTAACGCTCAACAAGTTCGTATTACAGGCACAGATACTGCAATTAATACACAAACCGGTGCATTAGTCGTTGACGGTGGTGTTGGTATTGGTAAAGATGTTTACGTCGGCGGAAACTTAGATTTAGGCGGTCAACTAACATTTAATGAATCATTTACTGCAACATTTGTTGCTTTGCACATTACATCAACTGATTCTAGTGTATCAGTATTTGATCAAAATGCTGTATATGTTGAGGGCGGCGTAGCAGTTAAGAAAGATTTATCAGTTTACAATAATGCTGTTGTCTACGGTAATTTAACCGTAATGGGCACACAGACAACTGTCGAATCTACAAACACATATATTATTGACCCTGTACTAGACATTGGTACAGGTATTGACAATCAGCCGTTGACTGTTTCAGACGGTTTTGATAGAGGTATTTTATTACATTACAATACCGGAGCCGGCGTAGAAGATGATGCACACGCATTCTTAGGACGTGATGCAACTTCTGGATTGCTGGTTTATAAAACAAATATTTGGCCAGGCGGCCACTCAGACTTCCCAAGTGTATTTGGAAGTACAGGAACTTTTGGTACAGCGTTATTTGGCGGGCTACGTCTAAATGGCGGACTATCTTCAATTAGCACAAACACCGGTGATTTACAAGTCCTTGGTGGTATTGGTGTTACAAGAAACAGCTTCTTTGCTGGAGAACTAAGACTAGCAAGCACCGCGGCAAACTCTACACAAACAGCTAACCACGCTTTAGTAGTTCCAACAGGCGGCATCGGAGTAACTGGAGACAGTTATTTTGGAGGCATTGTACGTTTTGGAAATGCTACAGCATCTACTAGCCCAACAACTGGCGCAGTATTATTCAATGGTGGTGTTGGCATTAGTGGCGGTGCTCAGATAGCAGGTCCTGTAAGAATCACAAACGGAACCGCCGCAGTAAGTACTACAACAGGCGCTCTACAAATTGTCGGTGGCGTTGGTATTCAAGGCGATTTGTATGTAAGAAATATCTACACACAAAACGGTCAACAAATATTATTTGATGGCGGAACAATTACTCAACCATTATTAGCAACTAATACAACTTCAGCATTTAGCACAACAACAGGTGCTCTAGTTGTTGCAGGCGGTACTGGTATTGGACAAGATTTGTATGTTGGCGGAACAGGTTTTATGAACAACTTGTTTGTCAACGGTGCTCAAGTATTAACAACAGCAACACCTTCCGGATTTAATGGCGGAACAATCATATTTCCGTTAGTTATTGGTTATTCAACTTCAACTTTAAACACAACTGGTCTTACTGTAAATTCTGAAATTAACGCAGTTAGCACAGACACTGGGGCTATTGTAACTATAGGCGGAGTTGGTATCGGTGACGATTTATGGGTTGGCGGAACAATCTATAGAAATAATGATTATGTTAAACCAAACTGGGGCACAGACGGCGCCGCCCTAAACTTAGGTGGTGCAACATTTACTGATAATTCAGGTTCTGGACCTTACACAAATACAAATATAGTTTATGTTGGACAATCAACAGTAAGAAGTCCATTTGGTGCATCATATACAACTGCATCAACCCTTTATATTGAAGGCGAGCCAATACCCGGTACCAATACTACATTTACTGACAAGTATGCAATTTGGGTTCAAAGCGGTAAAGTGCATATTGAAAGCACAATCACAAGTGCTACAAATTATTTAGAAAATGCTTTAAGTGTTAAGGGCGGTATTGGTGTATTTGGCGGAGTTCAAATTACAGGCGATATTGAAGCTCAAGCAATTTTTGATAACGGTAATCGAGTAGTAACTTTTGTTGACATTGAGCCAGGTAATGACGGTATTCAAGTTGCACAAAGTCCTGCAGGCGGACCAACAGCAACAATTTTTGTCAGCAACGCAGGTGTTGTTGAAATTAATGCAGGCACAGGAATCAATGTAGATCAACAGCGCGGTACTGTTACAATTAATAACATTGGTGTAACAAGCATTGAAGCCGCACCTGGAATTCAAATATCTACAAGCACTGGAACAGTATCAATATTCAACGTTGGTGTAACAAGCCTGATAGCTGGTACAGATACTGCTGTTGCAACTACAACAGGAAATGTTGTAATTTGGAATACAAGCACACTTCAAACTATTACTGACAGAGGTGCATCAACAACTAACGGAATTTATATTTCAAATACTGGAGCATCTGCTTTAGTTGTTGACGGAACTGCTGTATTAAATGATGTAACAGTAAGTGGAACATTGAGTGCTGGTAGCTCAACATTCTTTGGAAGCACGGGTTCTTTCATTGATTTAACTGTATCGGGCAATACATTACTAACTGGTAATTTAACAGTTGCTGGAACATACACTTATGTAAACAGTGAACAATTAACAGTTGTTGATCCAGTTATTGATGTAGGTACAAACCAAAACAATCTTCCATTACTAAACAATGATGGATTTGATAGAGGATTATTAATCCACTATAACAGCGGTAATGATATTACTACAGATGCTCACGCATTCCTAGGTAGACAAAACAATACAGGTAAACTTACCTATAGAACAAACATTTGGCCAGGTGGAGTAACAGATGTTCCAAATCCATTTGGCTCAACTGGTACATTGGGTAGTGCTGTATTTGCCGGCTTAGAATTACAAGGCGGTTTAGCATCAAGCGGTGCTGGAACAGGCGACCTACAAGTTACTGGCGGTATCTATGTAGGTGGAAATTCTTGGATTGATGGTACTCTTAGATTAAACAATACTGCAAACGCTAACTCTACTCAAACTGGTGCATTAACAATAGCAGGCGGTATGGGTGTTGCAGAAGATATCTATGTTGGCGGTAACGTTATTGTTAACGGATATGTGTTAACAACTGCTACAGCATATAACGGCGGTGAAGTTTTTAATCCTGTTATTATCACAAATGCAACATCTGCAACAAGCACAACAACTGGTGCATTAATTGTTAATGATGGCGGTGCAGGCATTGGCGGCGATTTATACGTAGGCGGAACAATTAATGCCGGTGAAGTATTAGTTAACGGCGAACCAATTGCAACAGATATCAATTTAGAAACTGGTCCTGGATTAACAGGTACAGTAACAACTATTGGAAGTACTGTAACTATTGCGTTAACTGCTACAGGTGTTTTAGAACTTGACGCAGGCCCAGGTATTAAGATTGAAAATCCAAATCAAACATTTGGTGTAACAACTGTTTCTAACATCGGTGTTATTAGTTTAGACACAAGCGGTCCGGGACTAAGAGCAAGTACTAGCACAGGTAGTGTAACTTTAATTAACTTAGGTGTAACAAGTGCAAGTGCTGGCCCGGGTATTGGTGTTAACCAAAGTACTGGTTCTGTATTAATTACTAACTTAGGTGTGTACAGTATTGGAACAATTGGTAGTGGTATTACAGCAACTACATCAACTGGTTCTGTATTCTTACTAAACTCTGGTGTAACAAGTTTAACTGCTGGTACTGATACTGTAGTAACAGCCGTAACAGGCGACATTACAGTCTACACAACTAGCACATTACAAAGCGTCACTGATAGAGGAAATGCAACCAATAACCAAATCTTTATAGATAATACTACACAAGCCAACAATACATTCAGTGGCGCACTACAAGTATTGGGCGGTGTTGGTATTGGTAAGAACTTGTTTGTTGCTGGTAAAATTGTTGGACAAGATGGCTACGAAGGATTAAATCCTCCTGCAATCTTTGTAAACACAAGTTCTGTAACAGTCTATGACAGCGGTGCAGTAAGACAAATTGACGTAGTAGTAGCAAATAATACCACAACAGTATTTGCCTCAAACGGAATTAATGTTCTTACTGGAGTTAATTCTAACGGAACTACTAGTGGAGCAGTTGTTGTAACTGGCGGTGCCGGTATTAGCGGAAGATTATATGTTGGAGAAAGCGTATATACTCCGTTGATTACTTCCACTACAGGAACTGTAACAGTTTCAAATAATCTTCAAGTTACAGGCAAAATTGATGCACTTGGCGGTTACGAAAACTTAAACCCTTATAGAATTTTTACAGGAACAAGTGCGGTAACTGTAATTGATTCTGGAGTGGGCTTACGAGAAGTTCGAGTAAATGTAAGCGGAACAAATGTAACTTATTTCTACAACGATAGCGTATATGTTCCTGTAACTATAAACGCAGGAAACATTGTTTCTACAGCAACCATAACTCGTTCTGGAAATGTTAGTGCAGGTGCGTGGGGCACAACTGGAATAGGAATTAGCGTTCCATCTGCAACTTATACTGATACATCAAGCAACGGATCTGTTTCTGGTAGTCACGTAAACGCATTTGGCGCACCTACAATTAGTGCATCTAATTCTGTAAACTACACCAATGCGTCGACTGTATATATTGGTGGCGCACCTGTATCTGGAAACGGAAATACAACCTTAGCAAACAGCTGGAGTTTATATGTTGCTAATGGTAAAGTTAAGATTGCAGACACAACTTTAAGCAATTCTGCATCAACTGGTGCTTTACAAGTTGAAGGCGGTGTTGGTGTTAAAGGCAATATTAACGTCGATGGTTACTTAGATGTAAACAGCGAAGTAATGTACGTGGGCAACAGCGAAATTCGTACATATACTAGTGCCGCAATTACAACACAATCTACTGTAAACTTAGATACTTTTGCAACAGGCACATATCAATCTGCCAAATACTTTATACAAGTAGTTGATAATACTGCTGTTGGTGATCCTAACAGAATGTATGTAACCGAACTTATTGTTTATCATGATAGTGTGGGCGGTGTTTACATCCAAGAATACGGCATGAGCAGTAACTTTGGTGATTTAGGAGATTTTGAAGCTGTACTAAATGGCGCAGATATTCAACTTAGATTTACACCAAATTATGATCCAGTAAGCATGGTTATCAAGGTACACAGAACTACTCTAAGCCGCTAACAACCCTAGTTTTCCTCTCCATGGTAAATAAGTGATACAAGCATTTATTGCCATACGTGGAGAGGGAAACTAATGGCTTCTTTTAATGACGATTTTATAGTCAAGAACGGCCTTGTCGTAAGGGCCAACAACTTAGCAAATTACCAATCAACTAGCACAACAACAGGTGCTATCATAACGCCCGGCGGTGTAGGAATCGGCGGTGACGTAAACATTGGCGGAAAATTAGATGTTGACACATCTGCAACAATCGCCGAATTGTCCGTCGAAGGCGTTACAAAAATCCTCTCAACTGCTGTCAATACTTCGACGATAAGTCCCGAAGGTAATGCTCTACAGGTTGCGGGCGGTATTTTTGCTACTAATATCAATTTAAGCGGTATTGGTGTTATCAAAGGCTCTAGAATCTTAACAGAAGCTGAAGGTTTCCAGGGCGGTATTATTACCGAACCGTTAACGGTTAACACAACAACAAATTCAACTAGTACCACATCGGGTGCTATTATTACTCC
>JACCDO011021633.1_pt1 | contig 21366 bp, 19 predicted proteins | sample 7446101 | NCBI WGS metagenome assembly JACCDO01 (sample SAMN15323440, study PRJNA562643) | freshwater metagenome | isolation source: river surface water | place: USA:Blue River Watershed | collected 2017-08-16
ATGAGCATCAAAGGCTCGATCACGCTGCTGCTGGCAAAGCCCACGGGCGAGGTCGAAGTGGTCCACAAGGACAACATCATCGTCAACGGCGGCTTCGACTTTGTGGCCGATGCCATTGGCAACTCGGGCAGCCGCCCTGGCGTCATGGGCTGGATTGCGGTGGGCACCGGCACCACGGCCGCTGCCGCCACGCAGACGGCACTGGTCACCGAGATCAAGCGCAACGCAGCCACTTACGCCCACACTGCTGGCACCAAGGTGTTCACCTTCACGGCCAGCTATGCAGCGGGTGACGCCACCGGGGCGCTCACGGAAGCGGGCGTTTTCAATGCCGCCTCGGCAGGCATCATGTTCGACCGGGTGGTCTTCCCCGTTGTGAACAAGGGGGTGGACGACAGCCTCACGGCCGTCTTCACCTTCACCATGAGCTGAACGGGCGCCTGAGATGGCCGAGACCGTCAACGTCTCCAGCTCCCCGGGGGCCAATTACAGCTGGTCCTCTGGCACGTTCACCTGGGGGAGCGCCACGGCAGGCAAGAACTGGTCAACGGCTTACCCGGCTGTTTACGCCCTGAGCGTGGCCACGGACCTGAGCTTTGCCGAGCTGGTTCAGAAACTGGGCATCAAGCGCAGTTCCGAGAGCTTGGCCTTTGCAGAAAAGCCCAGCCGTGCGGTGACCCTCAGTAAGTTCGAGACCTTGAACTTCGTGGAGACCTACACCGACCTGATCGCCTTTGTGTTGCGCTTTGTGGAGTCGCTGACCTTCTCGGAGAAGTACGCCCGCTCCGGCACCAAGGCAGTGTTTGAGGTGTTTCAGGTGGCCGAAGGGCTGGCGCGGCAACTGGCCTTGCGCAAGTACGAGACGCTGGCGCTGGCTGAGACCTACACGGACCTCATTGCCTACGTCCTGCGCGTCGCGGAAAACCTGAGCTTTGCAGAAAAGCCAGCCAAGGCCATGACCAAGCCTCAAAGCGAGAGCTTTGGGATGAGTGATGCGCTGGCCCGCTCGCAGGTCAAACGGGTGGCCGAAGCCTTCTCGTTTACTGAAAGCCTGGGTCGGACGGTTGCCTATCGCCTGGCCATCAGCGAGGGCTTTGCCATTGCTGAGGCGCTGCGCCGGGCCCAGGTACTCAAGCTCAGTGACGCCCTGAGCCTGGCCGAGCAGTACCGGCGCCGGGCCAATGGGGTGATCAGCGACATGATCGTGGCCAACACCGAGATCACCGCGCAGGACTTCATGGACATCCTGGAATCAGGTCACCCTCCCGGGTACACCAACTTCCGGGACTTCATCCAGGGCGACTACACCTACCAGCGAGCGCTCTTCAGGGCGATTCTGACTTCCAGTAATGCCGACCGTGGCTACATCGATGGCCTGAGGGTGACTGTGGACGTTCCCGATGTCTTTGACCGTGGAACAGCACAGGTGCTCACGGCCGCCAGTGGCGTGGCGGTGGTCTTTGCCCGGCAGTTCCGGGTTGCGCCCGAAGTTACGTTGACCTTCAAGGGTGGCACCACCATCGCCGTCCCCCGAATCCTGGGTTCGGTCTCCATCACGGGCTTCACCGCTGTTCTTGAAAACACCTCTGGCACGCGAGTGACCGGGGCCATCTCCTGGGTCGCACAGGGTTACTGAAGAGAGACCAAATGCAGAACTACACCGAAATCCCATCCTCCACGACGCTCTCGGACTCGTTGTCCCAGATCCTGAACAACGACAAGACGGCTCTCTCACTCTCCAGCGGCACGTCTTTTCCGACGGTGAACCTGCAGCAGGGTATGCCCTGTTTCAGGACCGATGAGCAAAAGCTCTATGTCCTCACCGTGGTCAGTCCTGCCACGTGGAAGATGGTCATCGACCTTTCGGCCACCGTGGGCAAGGTGGCCAATGCGGACCTGCTCGACGGCATCGACTCGACTGGCTTTGCGTTGGCGGGACACAACCACGATGCGGCCTACGCCGCGCTGGGGCACAACCACAACGCTGCGTACCTGGGCATCACGGCCAAGGCGGCAGACGCGGACAAGCTCGATGGTTACGACTCCACGGCCTTTGTGCGCTCGGTCAACGGCTATGGGCCGGATGTGAATGGAAATTCCTCCGTGCCGATCGATCTGTCCAGCCGGGTGGCCAAGTCCGGAGACACCATGTCCGGCACGCTCACGGTGCCGCGCTTGCAGATCTCCAGTACGGCCAACTACCTGGACATGGTGGACCAGGACTGGGGCACGCGTTACCTGCACCACAACCAGGGGCTCATGGGATTTCTGAAATCCGATGGCAACTGGGACATGTACATGAACAACAGTGGTTCGATGTGGACCGCTGGTTATGGCTGGTTGCACGACTACTTTTTCAATGCTGTTAGCAATTGCTTCAGAAGCAACAACCCGACATCGGGTTGGCAAGGAGCACCAAATTGTGTTGCGAATACTGCTGACTACTACAACTGTGGCGACCAGGCCCCCACCCCTTACTACTACATGTTGCGGCTCGTGGATGGCGGATCGACGATCAGTTTTGGCTCGCAAACCACCCGATACAACTGCAATTGCGATTGCAACTGCTGCTGAGGAGAGATCATGAAACTCTACACAGGCAACAAGAATCCTCCCTTCGCTCTGGATGTGGCGCTCGATGGCTCCAGGGTAAGCTTCAGCGTGCGTCCCATCATGCAGCGGGAATTCGTCGGCGATCCCGCCAAAGATCACCCAAGCGGAGGTCGGTACTTTGACCAGGCGTTGATCACAGAGTGGCGGGGAGACTTCGGGGTGTTCGGTGGACATATCTACCAACGCACGCTGGACCTGCAGACGTTCCTGCAGCATCCGGAGTTCTCTGATCACTGCAGTTTCATGCTCTACGCGCCAGTGGGTCTAATGGAGCGATCAGGAACGTCTGAGGGTGTCTACACCCAGACGCCTAACCTCTACGTGGCCACGCTGGCCACCAAGATGGATGCGCAGGCGTACCACGCCTCGGTCCTGCAAACACATCCCTTGGGACACATCCTGGTGCCATTCAAGTCTTCGCCCATGGAAGACTGGAGTCTGGGATTCAATGTGTTTGATCCGGTTCTGATCAAAGCCGGGCGCGGCATCGAAGTCGTTCCGGCGATCACGCTGGCGCTGGTGCGCGAGGAAACACTCCCTGTTGTCCGATTTGTCGGCGGGCCTTCTGCCGGGGTTGCAGCGAGCGATGAACTCTCCATCGAGTTTCGTTTGGAAACGCCCGAGGGTGTGCCCATCACGGACAGGGATGCCGAGGTGTACCTGGAGGCGACGGCGGGCTATCTGGTCGGCCGACGCATCAAAACCGTGAATGGCCATGGCTTCACCAGCTTCCGGCCGGACGGCATGGCTGCGGGGGAGAACGCAAAGATCAAGGTCGGCTTCAAGTACTTCTCCGGCACCGACGACCTGATGGTGAATGTCCTATGAAGCTTGAACTCTTTCCGACGATGGCGGGCATCTGGGCGCTCAACTTGGACGTCAGTTTTGATCTCTTCCTGTGCAAGGAATTGCTGCGGCTTCATGAACACATGAAAACCGGTGCCGAGATCTGGGACCGCAGGCCGCACGACATCTTTGACGGCTCGGTGAGCCTAGCCTTCATGCTGGCCAGAGAAGCCTTGCCCCTGCTGCAAAAGGACTTCATCGGCCCGAAGGGCCGGATCACAAGTCTGCAAGGCCGCGAGGTGGTCCGCCCCCTTGGCGTGGAAATCATGCCGCACTCCGACGAGGACGAGTGCCATTTGCAGGCGGTGTACTTCCCCAATGGCCCGGAGCTCGATCCGGGGCAGAGCCTGCAGTCGCAGGTCAATCAATACGGACCGAATGCATTTGCTATCTGCAATCCGGACTGGCGTTCATCGGGCTTTGGCAAATGCCTGATGCCCTGGGAGCAGCACGCCAAGTACTGGATCAAGCCCCACAGGGGTTTGCTGGTGGCCTTTGACGCCCGGGCCGTTCATTTCCAGAAGCCCTATCCCGGTGATCCCCTCAGGGACGACCCGTTTGTGCAGGTGCTTTTGAACATCAAGGTGGAACGAATCGATGGCTAAATTTCTGATCACGGCATTGGACCCACGCACGGACACTGTGGTGCCACTGCTCTACGACAACATGGACTCAAGCCTGACAGACCTCAAGGGCCAGTCCATGATCCGCACGGTGGACCCGAGTCTTCAGGCCCCGCATCCTGTGGCACCGGTGACCTCCCGGGACGTCCCGCTTGGGAAAACTTCGCCGCGCATCCTCAAGATTTCGCTGGGCCTGTCCTGCAACTACGCCTGCGAGTACTGCTCCCAGCGCTTCGTGGCGCGCAATGATGAGACCAACCCCGAGGATGTGACAGGTTTCATGGAATCGCTTGACAGCTGGGTCCTCTCGCCGCCCGAGGCGATCGAGTTCTGGGGTGGGGAGCCGCTGGTGTACATCAAGACCCTGCGGCCCTTGGCCGAGGCGCTGCGCCTGAAATTTCCCGAGGCCAGGTTCTCGGTGATCACCAATGGCTCCCTGCTGAACCCGCAAACCAATCAATGGCTAGATGATCTGGGATTCACAGTCAGCATCTCCCACGATGGCCCAGGTCAGCATGTGCGGGGCCCGGATCCATTGGAAGACCCACTGGCCAGGCCTGCCATCCTGGAGTTGTACCGGCGTCTGGCGCCCCAAGGGCGGTTCAGCTTCAACGCCATGGTCAACCGCTCCAACCAGTCCCGGGCTGCTATTCAGGCGTTCTTTGCCGAGCTCACGGGCGACCCGGAAGTCATGATCGGGGAGGGTGGCTTTGTGGATGCCTATGACGATGGCGGGCGGGCACTGTCTCTCAAGCCAGATGAATTCCACGCTTTTCGGCGAGTCGCATTTCAGGAGATTCGGCAGGGCAAGGCGGGGCGCATCTCAAGCGTGCGGGACCGGACTATGTCCTTCGTGAACTCCCTGAGATTCAAGCGACCTGCCTCCAGTCTGGGGCAGAAGTGCGGCATGGACCGCACCGATTCCATAGCAGTAGACCTCAAGGGCAATGTCCTGACCTGCCAGAACGTGAGTGCCGCTGCTGTGGCGCCTAACGGAGAGTCCCATCGCATTGGACACACCAGTCAGATGCAGGACGTGGCACTCAAGACGGCAACGCACTGGTCCCACAGGCAGGAATGTCCTGGCTGCCCGGTGCTTCAGATCTGCAAAGGAGCGTGCATGTTCCTGGAGGGGCCGCTGTGGGATGTGTCCTGCGACAACGCCTATTCGGATGCACTGCCCATCTTTGCCGCCGGGATCGAGTTCCTCACCGGGCTGGTGCCCGTTCACATCGAGGGTGAACTGCGCGAGGAGCGCAAGGACATCTTCGGGTTTTCTGAGCAGGCGAGGGCGCCACGGGATAGCCCCACCAAGCCGTTCCCGATTGCAGTTGTTGCCGCTTGAACTGATCGAACCCCTTTATTGACCGCCGCCATGGTTCGCCCTGGCGGCTTTTCTTTTGGAGAAACGAATGCCAGAACCGACAAGCAGTGGGGTCGCCGGAGCAGCGGTGGCCTACAAAGCATTTGGTGGAACCGCTGCAGCGGCTGCCAGTGGAGCCACCCTGGCTGCCGTGGTGGTCATGTTGATGACTCCACCACGCAACAAACGAGAGTGGGCCGTGGGGCTGATCAGCACCGTGGTGTCCAGCATTGGCGGCGGTGCCATGACCGTCGAACACTTCGGGCTGCACCACTGGGCCTTCTCAACCATGGGGCTGTGTGCTCTGGGTGGGTTGATCTTTGCCTGTGGCCTGCCAGGGTGGGCAATTGTTCGTTGGACCTTTGCGTTCATCGACAAGCGCCGGGATGACTCGATCGAGGAGGTGGCCAAGGACGTGAAGGAGCTGCTGTGAATCCCAGTGAATTCATCATGCGGCTCACCACGGCCGCAGTCGCGTCATCCAAAGCCACGGGTGTTCCCGCCAGCATCACGATCGCACAGGCAGCCCTTGAGTCCGCATGGGGTGAATCTGGATTGGCTAGGAATGGCAACAACCTCTTCGGGATCAAGGCGGACAGCCTGTGGCGCGGCCAGACCCTGACCCTGAACACCAAGGAATACATCAAGGGCCAATGGGTGATGGTTCCTGCCATGTGGCGCAAGTACCCGAGTTGGCAGGCCAGTATCGACGATCACGCCGCGTTCCTCAAGCGCAACCCCCGCTACAAGGCCTGCTTTGCTTGCACCACTGCACAGGCCTTTGCCAAGGCTCTGGCGAATGCAGGCTATGCCACTGACCCGGCTTATGCGGACAAAGTCATCGGCCTGATCAAGCAGCACAACCTGCAGGCCCTGGACGGAGGTGCCCCATGACCTGGCTCAGCCGCTTCTTGTTGGCCAACTGGTCGCACATCCTGAATGCGCTCTTCCTACTCATGGCTCTGCTGTGCGGGATGCAGATAGGCGAGTCCCGTATCCAGAAGGTCTGGGATGCCGAAAAGCAAAAGATCGCTCTGGCCCAGGCCAGGCAAGAACAGCACGTAGCCGATGTGCGGCTGACACAAACTCAAATCACCCAGGAAATTTCGAATGAATACGCAAAAAGGTCAAAGCTGCTGGCTGATCGCCAACCTGACACTCGCACTGACGGGGTGTGCAACGTCCCCGCAACCGGTGGCAGGGATCTGCCCTCCATTCCCGAAGCTCCCGCCCGAGCTTCTCCAGCCCGCTCCGACTCTTTACCTGCTTCCTCGGGAGATGTGGGAGAGGTGAGCTGCGAACAGACGCGCAAGGATGCTGCGCAGACCACCCTGATGCTGTTGGAAGTACAGCGGTGGTACCGAGAACAATCAGAAATCGAACCCTGAAAATAAAGCCCGGCTTGTCTTAGGACAGGTCGGGTTTTTTTGCGTTTCTATATCCAGTAGTTCAACCGATGATCTGGTAATGTCGACTTCTATAGTGCCTGCGAGGATCAAAATTTGAATACGGGCCTTCCCACATAAGTTCTCCACCACTACCTATCAGACAGTTAGTCGAAAGTGCTTTATAGACCTCTTCTGTCACGCGTATCGGATAGCTTGTGTCAAGCCCATCAAAACTATTTAATTTCGCGGCATAGTTTGCTGCTGGACCAACCCAGACTAGATCACTGTCAATACGGACCCCTGTTTTGGACGCAAGAACTGTGCTGGCATCAATTCCAACTGTATGGCGCAAATCTCGATGTAAAGTCGCGTATACGGTTGAGAATTCAGGGTTGATGATCTTACTAACCGCATAGCTAAGTTCCATTGCAGCATTTACAGCTCTATCTTCCTTGGCGTCTCCAAGAAAGACAGCCATGACACGGTCGCCATCGTATGCCGTAATTTCACCGCCATTCCTTTTTATCAGCTTTGCTGCACAGTGTAGATATGCCTTGTAGTACTCAGCGGCTTGAGTGTCAGAGAGACTGTCAACCATAGCGGTAGATCCACAAATATCTGCATACAGAATGCATGCGGATAGTCTTCGACCTGTGTTGCCGAAAGTTAGATCCTCTGGAGCGGGAACGACGTAACCATCTGGAATTTCATCCCAGGGTTCTTTGGCGTACTCACGAACCTTATTGGATAGGTCTTCTTTGAGGGTCATGTATCAATCCTAAATATTCGGCCCAAGGCGCAGAATATGTTCTCTAAGCAAATTACATGCTGGTGCCATCATTGCGACACAGTCCCGGCCGACCTGATAGCGATAGGGAATTGTTGTGATTCCTGTCATGTCGCTGGGGAGCTTCACTCCGACATCACGAGGCTCCATAAGGATCGCACGGTCCTTGCCAAGATGGCCCATGAAGAGGCCAAGCTCAAAAATCACGTTGTCTCGGGGAACAGGCCATTCCTTACCGCGAATAGATGAGGTGTCGTCACCGTGAGCGATGGCAATTGCGAAATCAGAATCAGTAACTTCATCAATTAACGACTGCATCGGGTAGCTTGCCACCCGGAAAACTCCATCTGTCCAGAGGACAGGCAGAAAATTGTCATATGCGAATGAGTTTTGAACAATCCGCGCAACCTCAAGTGATTCAACAGACGAAATGATAAAAACCTTTGTCCGCTCGCGTGCTGCTGCGACATGTGCATTGCGCTGGTGAAGCCGCCGAGACAGCTCACGGGCAACAGCTAGATAGATTTCAGGAAATTGGCTTCCGAGTGCAGAAAATTCAGCCTCACTGATTTGAGCAACAACGCTTTGTTCGGAGGCGATGACTGATGCTGATCGTTGTTGTGTCATTTCGATTGCAGCCATCTCTCCCACATGGTCGTTAGGAAATCGCCTGGCAATTTTCCGACCATTGATCAGGACATCGAAAGAACCCGTGATGATCATGTAGACATCATTGTCGGCTGCGTTTTGCTCAATCAGGGTTTGCCCCTTTGAGAGTTCAAAGAATTTAGCTGAGTCGGATAATTTTTCTGCAAGTTCTAGCTTCCCAGCGATCAGCTTTTGCGACAGTAACGCCTGAACCCTCAGTCGTCGACCACTTTCACCTGTAAATCGTTGAAGCATTATCTGGTTCCTTAGTGATAGGACTAGCCACTACGTTTGAATTGGATGATGAATTCATGCGTGTTGGACGTTTTTACTTGGCAAGAGTCAAACAGATGCACCAGCATGAGGAGGCATATTTGGACGCAACGCGCTGGGGTGATACGTCGAGTCGAAAACCATATCGGTAAGCCAACGCTTGAAGCTAGGGTTGTCGCTGAACTGCTTAAAGAGTTCCGTGTGATCGGAAATAAGCTCCAGCACCACACGATTCAGAGCCTTGTCGTGTTCCAGCTTCGCGTTCTGCTTGTCAGAGTTGGCCTGCGCATTCTGGTAAGCCTTGTCCTGCGCCACGCGAGCTGGAATTTCTTCGGTGATGACTTTGCGAATCTTGTCGCCGTCCTTCCACTCGATGTTGCCGAACATATCGTTGAAGGCTCTGATGATGTTTGACAGCTTGTCGATTTCCGGCGTTCCGCCACCACCACCGCCTCCAGGAGGGGGTGGTTCGATGAGGGCATCCGCATCGTCCATCGACATCTTCAGCGACGCTTGTGCCTCCACCCGATAGCTGTCCATGTCGATGGCTTCCAGCACGCCCTTGGATAGATCTTCTTCCTTCGGAGCCGGTAGCTTTGGGATCAAGAAGTTCAGGAAGATGGCCAGTTTTTCCCAAGTAGGATGGCCGTAGGTCAGGATGGCCGCGAGGAAGCCGTAGCTGCGCACGAAGGCTTTGGCCTTACCCTTGAACTCGACTTGGTCGTCTTCGTTAAGGTTGTCGATGTACTCGGCAACGCAGGCATCGAGAATGGGGTCGAGCTTGTCGCGATCTGCGCCAGTGACGTATAGCGCAACCAAGTCCTCGACCTGCTGCCAGCTATATACCTGTTTGGCATCCAGATCGTTCTTCAGGTCGTGCAGCTTGTTGGGGTCGGTTTCGCCGGTTTGGATCGTTGCGCGGTAGTAGTCCTGGAAGGCCAGCTTCACTGCCTCGGCGTTGTCGGCAAAATCCAGTACGAAGGTGTCACGCTTCTGCGGATGAGCGCGGTTCAACCGCGATAGCGTTTGCACCGCCAGCACGCCTGCCAGCGGCTTGTCCACGTACATCGTGTGCAGCAGCGGCTCGTCAAAGCCGGTGACGAACTTGTTGGCGACGATCAGGAAGCGATACGGGTCTTGCTTGAGCTTAGACGGAATGTCCTTGCTCGGGAATCCGTTGAGATCGGACTCGGTCTTCCTGACGCCGCCGATTTCGAAGTCGCCCGAGTACGCTACGATTGCCTTGAACGGGCTCTTGATCGTGGCGAGGTAGTCCGACACCTCGCGGTAGTAATCGATGGCCCGTGCGATGCCGTTGCAGACGATCATTGCGCGCGCCTTGCCGCCGATCTTCTGCTTGCCCGCCACCTGTGCGTTGAAGTGATCAACCATGATCTCGGCCTTCTTGCGGATGGCCTTGTCGTGGGATTCGACATAGTGGCGAATCTTCTTCAGTGCGCGTACCTTGTCGAAGTCTGGGTCGTCCTCCACCGTTTTGGCGACGTGGTAGAAGCTGTCTACCGACGTGTAGTTCGCGATCACATCGAGGATGAAACCCTCCTGGATTGCCTGCTTGGTGGTGTAAGTCAGCTCCTCCGGTGAGCGGTAGCGCATTTCGCCGCCCTCCATGTAGCGCTCACCGAACAATTCCAGCGTCCGGTTTTTCGGCGTGGCCGTGAATGCGAAGTAGCTGGCGTTTGGCAGCATCTTGCGCGACTCGATCAACTTGTTGACAGCGTCCTCCACGGATTCGTTGTCATCCTCATCGTCACCCGCCGCACCCGACAAGGCCATGTGCATCTTGGCGGTGGTCTTGCCGCCCTGGCTGGAATGCGCCTCGTCGATCAGTAGCGCGAACTTCTTGTCTCCGAGGTCGCCCAGCTCATCGAGGATGAACGGAAACTTTTGCACCGTCGTCACGATGATCTTCTTGCCCTTGCGCAGGAAGGTGCGCAGCTCGGCTGCGTCCTCTGAATGGCCGAAGATCGACGCCACGTGGTCGTAACTTTTGATGGTGCGAGCGATTTGAGTATCCAGCGCACGGCGGTCGGTAATGACGATCACCGAATCGAACTGGGCCAGCATCGCATCGGCTGCAGTCTTGAGCTCGACCAACTGGTGGGCCAGCCACGCGATGGTGTTGCTTTTGCCGCTCCCCGCCGAATGCTGAATCAGGTAGCGCTTACCGACCCCGTCCTCGCGGGAGCGGCGCAGCAAGGCGCGGACGGTGCGCAGCTGGTGAAAGCGTGGGAATACCTGCTTGCGCCGCTTCTTGCCGTTTTCGTCTTCCTCTTCGACAACCTGCGTGAAATTCTCGATGATGTTGGCCAGTGAGTCCTTCTGCAACACCTGCTTCCAGAGGTAGTCGGTTTTCAAACCGTTCGGGTTGGGTGGATTGCCTGCGCCACTGTTCCAGCCCTGGTTAAACGGCAGGAACCACGAGCTCTTGCCGGTGAGGTGTGGACAAAACCGCACCTCGGCATCGTCCACCGCCATGTGCGCCACGCAGCGCCCCATCTGGAACAGCAACTCAGCCGGATTGCGGTCGGTCTGGTACTGGGTGATGGCATCGGCCACCGTCTGCTTGGTCAGCGAGTTCTTCAACTCGAAGGTCAGCACCGGTAGGCCATTGATGAATATGGCCATGTCCAACGAACGCTGCGATTCGTCATTGCTGTAGCGTAGTTGCCGGGTGACGCTGAAGATGTTTTTGCCGAAGTTCTCGGTGGCGCTGGCGTTGCCCGGTGTCGGCAGCAGCTTGTACAGATCGACGTGTGCCGGGCCGTGGCTGACGCCCTTGCGCAGCACGTCTACCACGCCGCGCTTGGCGATCTCGCCCTGGATGCGGTGCAGAAACTGCGTGCGCTTGATGCCTTCGCTCGCCAGCTCCAGAGCGGTGACGACCGTGGGCTGCGTGGCCTGCAAAAAAGCCAGTAACTGCACCACATCCACCGCCACGTCGCGGTTGTAGTCGGTGGGCTGGCCCGGAACAAAGCCGCCGCTGGTACAGAGGTCGCGGACGATCAGGGCTTCCAAGCCCTTTTCGCTGGTGTCAGTCGTCGCCATCATCTTCCTCCCCATCGGTATCAATTTCTTCGTCGCCGCCCAGTGCGGCCAAGTCTTCCTCGGCCACCACATCATTAGGCCCCGGCACCCAGCCACGCACATCCACTTGGCCGGTGACGACATCGGCAATCTGCCGGTCGCGGTACTCGCGGATCAGTTTGATTTCTTCTTCTGCACGCAGGATGGCCTCTTCGAGTGGCTTGCACTGATCGGCAATCCATTTGCAGATAGCCTTTTGTTCTTCGACGGGAGGCAGCGCAATGACAGCGTTCTTTACGTCGTGCTTGCCGAGTGCGAAGCGCGTGACCCCGGTTGCCAGCACGTGAAACTGCTCGGCGATACGGGCAGACCCGATGGCGCGAAAAAGGAACTCACCCTCGATGCGATCGGGATCTGGGCGTAGCAATCCAAGGTGGTAAGCACAGACCACACCGGGAAGCCCTTCCGGCACCCACGCTGGTACCGCGATGTCGTCCGGTGTTTCGGAATCCTTGGTGATGATCACGTCTCCTGCTTTCAGCGTGAGCCGCGCGATTTCCCCTGCCGTCGCAGTGGCGCGCATCAAGTCCATGTCGTCGGTGATCTTGTCGTTTCTGTAGACGTCTGTGTAGTTGCACAGGCGAACTGGAATTTCGTGATCATGCGAGTGCTTGTCAACGCCACTGAATCGCACATCAGCGACGTGCTTCACCAAGGCAATATCCCAGTGATGGGGGACGTCTCCGAGCCACTCGATGCCTGAAGGCTTTAGCGCCACAGAAGCATTGATGCCTCGCGTGACGGCATGATCGATGATGCGCAGCTTCTGCTCGGCAAGCAGGCCGATGAGATCTCGCTTGGCCTTGATGAGGCGGGCGACGTGGGCATCCTGCGCCCGCAGGTAGGCGACGATCTGGTCTTGCTCGGGGTGAGGCGGTTGCAGCAGTGCAATGTCGAGGAACTGGTTCGGATACAAGCGCAGGCGCGAAGATCGGATGCCCGTCGAGCGCCCGATGTATTCGGCCACGTAGGCGCGGGTACGCAACAGGTAGTCGAGATATGCCGGGTTGAAGCTGTCCGCACGGTGCGGCCGGTACACGCCGTAGGCCGGGCTGACAATGCCAAGGTGCCTGCTCGCGCCAAGCGCGGCCATCCACGCCCAGAGCGTGTTGATGACGATATCGCCGGGCTGGCACAGCTTTGAACCGACGTAGCTCGCGGCCTTGAACATCGTTACGTTCTTCTGGCTACGCGGCGTGACGCCCGTCAGGTGCGACACGGAGAGCAGTTCTTCCTGTCCGGTCTTCGAGCGCTCATCCACTTCGCGGAAGAAGGTCTTGGCGCGCTGCTCGTTCCAATGTTCGGGCACGCGTGGCAACCAGCGCATTCGCGCCGCGCGGTAGCCGGGGTAAGCGTTCGCGGCTGTCATCGCTCAGCTCCCACGATCTTGTGCAGCAGGCCGTCGGTCTGTTCTTCCAGCTTCAGAATGTCGGCACGAATCTGCTCCAGCGTGCGCAGCGGGGTCGGTTTGTAGAAGTAGCGTGCGAACGAAATTTCGTAGCCGATCTTGGTGGCGTCCATCGCAATCCACGCATCCGGCGCGTGGGGCAGTACCTCGCGCACGAAGAAGGCCTCTATACCACCGGCTTCCTTGAGCGGCACCTGCTCGGTGTCGCGCAGGTCGGTGTCGGCCTCGTACTCGACCATGAAGCGATCCTTGCCCACGGTCTCCAGGTACGCCCCGTCGTAGCCGGGTTCGAAATGATCGCCCGCCTTGAGCTTGCTGCGCTTGGCGATGACCGGCGGTGCCGACTCGTCGCGCCAGCTCACCGCCTTGTAAATGGCCTTCTTTTCGGGCGCGCCCAGCTTCTTGCCATGCGCCTTCATCGTGGCGTCGAAGCGGCTGCGGAACTCGTTGTGGTCATCGAACACGCCGTCGCCCAGCTCCTGATGCGCCAGCTTGGCCGTCTCCAGCAGCATCTTGTCGCGCAGCCACGTCGCCGGGTCGAGCAGCTTCTTGCGCCGCTTCTCCGGCACGGCCTTCTTAGTTGTCTTGGCATCTTCGTCGTCCGAATCGTCGTCGGTGTCGTCGTCGCCGTCATCACCCTTCAACCACGCCTCGATTTCAGGCTTAAGCTTGGCGAATTCTGTGTAGAGCTTGTCGCCATGCTTGGCGTACATCTCACTACGCAGCGCTTCGTCGCCTGTGGCAAAGCGCAGGCTCTCGATGGCGTTGCGCTTGAGCTGGCTTTTCAGTCGCAGCGGGCGTTCAACGGTGATCTTCCAGTAGCCGAAGTCGGCGTTGTCGAACCATTTGCATTCGGGCACGGCCTTCGCAGCGTCTGCATCGGCGGGCGGCCGGTCCAAGTAGTGCTTGAGGATGCGCTCAATGTCTGATTCCGCAAGCTCGCAGTTTTTCTTACCGAGGTTGCGCCGCATCGGCTGGAACCACTGCGAGGCGTCAATCAGTTGCACTTTGCCCTTGCGATGCGCAGCTTTCTTGTTGGCCAGGACCCAGATGTAGGTGGCGATGCCGGTGTTGTAGAAGATATTGAGGGGTAGGGCGATGATGGCTTCGAGCCAGTCGTTTTCCAGGACCCAGCGGCGGATGTTGCTTTCACCTTGGCCTGCGTCGCCGGTGAACAGTGCAGAGCCGTTATGCACCAGCGCAATGCGGCTGCCCAACGGCGTGTTGTGCTTCATCTTCTGCAGCTTGTTCACCAGGAACATCAACTGTCCGTCGCTGGAGCGGGTGATGAGCTTGAATTCGGCATCGCCGCCATGGTTGACGATAAAGCGCGAGTCGCTGAACTCCTTTTTGCCGCCCATCCGGTCGAGGTCGGTCTTCCAACTCTTACCGTAGGGCGGGTTGGAGATCATGAAGTCGAACTCGCGTGAGCGGAACTGATCGGCTGAGAGCGTGGACTTGTCCGCGCCACCGACGATATTTTCGGCCTCGTCGCCTTCACCTTTGAGCAGCAGGTCGGCCTTACAGATGGCGTAGGTTTCCGGGTTTATCTCTTGACCAAACAGGTGAATCGAGACTTCCTTGTTGTGACTTGCCGCCAGGTCGTGCAGAGCTTCTTCTGCTACGGTAAGCATTCCGCCAGTTCCACAACTGCCGTCATACATCAAGTAGGTACCTGATTGGATTTTGTCGGCTACTGGTAAGAACAGTAAATTTGCCATCAACTGGACCACATCGCGAGGGGTGAAGTGCTCACCAGCCTCTTCGTTGTTTTCTTCATTGAAACGGCGGATCAGTTCCTCAAAAACTGTGCCCATACCGTGGTTGTCGAGCGCGGGAAGCTTGATCCGGCCGTCCGCATCTTTGACCGGCAACGGGGAAAGATTGACCTCGGGATCGAGGAAATCATTAATCAGGTGACCGAGGATGTCAGCCTCGACCATCGTCTGGATCTGGTCCCGAAACTTGAATTTCGCCAGGATGTCCTGAACGTTGGGAGAGAAGCCGTCCAGGTAATCAACGAAGTTGTCGCGTAAGCGCTGCCCTTGACCGCTGGAGGAAAGCGTGGCGAGGGTGAACTCCGATGTGTTGTAGAACGCCTGCCCGGATGCCATCCGCAGTGCGCCGTCCTGCTCGGCCACCTTGTGTGTGTCGAGGAACTTTTTGCGCTCTAGCACCGCATGTTTGGTCGATTCCAGCACAGCATCGAGTCTTCGCAGCACTGTGAAGGGGAGAATCACATCACGGTACTTGCCGCGCACATACACGTCGCGCAACCGGCCGTCGGCAATGTTCCAGATGAAGTCGGCAACCCACTTGAGATTGCTTTGTTCTTGTTGGTTTACGGGTTTTGAAGTGGCCATTTTGATTTGATTATTGTTTGTATATTAATTTGAAGTCTCATGTCGTTCGGGTACTTTGCTCATTTCGGGAGCTTTCCTCTTACGACTGCGGCTGCCAAAGTTCTTTCACTATTTCCGCGATTTGCTGATATGCAGACTCAGCCTGCGCTTCGAGTTCACAAAGTTGTTGGTATTTCTCTTGTGCCTGAGCAAGCTCCTGTGCAGTAGGAATCGGGATCAAGACCGTTGAGCACAAAACATCAGGGGTAACGTGTGGAATCACTGCACCTACCTGCAGTGAATCACGCTGATGCTCAAATTCTTGGGAGCGGAAATACATCAGCAAGTACTCAGATGTAATTTCCTGGCTTCTCGGCCTAAGGGCAATGCAGTTTCCAGAGGTAACCAATGTCCATGCGTCAGAACCGGATAATGATTCGCTTGCTTGAACCACGCTTTGTTCGATGAGAGCAGTTTTCCCGATCGTTCCTTTGATGGACATGACAATGTCTCCCTTTTTCAGGGATGACTCTTCTCTGCGTCGTTCTCTGATTTGGACAACGCGTACCTGGCTGTTTGGCCCGGGTGCAGTCGGTTTTACTGCCCGCCAACCACCCAGGTCAGGAATTCCGATCTCAATTGCAGCGACGGAGTAGGGGTCATTGGTAGAGACAGGAGCTCGAATGACATCAACCAGTTCACGCAGAGGCAATCGGTGTCCTGACAGGATGAGTTGAGGCTGAAGGTGTCTACTTGGCTGAAGGTTGCAATCGGCATCCAACAGCATTTTGAAATCTACGTCTCGCACCAGCTCTTCGATTTGTTCCGTATATCGATCCATGCCTCCAACGGGCATTTCTTCGAGTCGCCGGTCTGGGGCGAACGAGTCGGTCAGATGCAGAGCCTCAAGGCTCTTCTCAAGATCAAGTGTCTTGGCTGCGCGACCACTGAAACCAGTACGTACAGTTAACTTGCTCAAGTCACCCATGCGCAAAATTTGCCCGGTTGCCTTTCGATCGAACGCTAGCACCGCAGGTGCGATGCTTGCGTAGGAATACATCCGGCCAGGGAGAGACAGGATCAGATCGATGGGATAAGCATCACGTACCCATACCTCGCGCAAGCGTTGTTCTTGTCCCCGTGCAAATAAGAGTGACTGTGCTGTCATAAAGACGGCCCTGTGCTTGACCCGGGGCCACAAAGCAGCGGGTGTCCAAGCGTCCGAGCGATCTAGCCTCAACCGATTCAAGGGACCAATTTTCTCGACCAGCAAACGGTTTTGTGAGAGCTTTTCGTCGTAGCCTTCCCATTGACGCCAGCCCATACCCGTCTGTAAACGAGCCCCCATTGGAGGGACCGCAAGTAGGTAGTCCGCCTCAAATTCGCGCTTCCCATCGGGGTTTCTCGAAGCATCAGTGCGCGAAGCGTTGTCATCAAAAATCCCGAGCAGCGCACGACAAAGCCTCTGGGGGTCAGATAGCCATGAATGTGGACCGTCTAATTCGATTTTCAGGCCCAGACGTATTGCACGGGAAGCAAATTGCCCCACGGGATCAAAAGGGATCCAGACCTTGGCTCCACGGGGTGCTCCGAGAATGCAAAAGAGTAGGTCACATGCCTCTGGTGCAAGGACTGGCAGGTCTGCGCTGCGCAGAGAGGCAAGGTGCCAGAGTGCGTCGGAGACAGACAGGTAGAAATCGGGAACTCGTTCCAGAAGGTCACTAGTGATGCTGGCTGCTTGAGAGATTTCAAGGTCAAGACTTTGTGAGGGGGCTCCCTTGCCCCAAATGATCCGGGCGCACAGTTCGCCTATGTCTGTATGGGCCTCCGTCCACGTAGCCTTTTCGGTCAGGGACGTAATTCCTACGCCGTTTGGAAGCATGTCCAGTTGAGCCATGCGGGCACCGACCATCCAGGCCAGTGCGAATTGATGTGCGTCGTCTTGAGCTGCGCTTCGGCGTACGTCTGCAAGCTGACGCATCGCTTCAATTACTGCTGATGTTTGAAATGCCATTTTGTATTCCTTGGTCTTTGGCTCTTATTGATAGCGATGGCTTGCAGTAATGACTACCGCATCATCTTCGGCGCTGAGCACAACGTAAGCGCCAGCCAACGCGTCTAGTCTTTGAGTGCGCCCCAACACATTGCCGAGCCGCTCGACTGCAGCGCGAGTCATGAGGCACCGGATACCGCCATGACCATCGTGGCTGCGTTCACCAAAAGTGCGAATCAGTTCGACACTGTCGGGTTTGAAGCCGCGTTGGGCGCTGCGTTTTTGGGCATGGCGGGTCATGATGGCGCGCTTGAACTTGTTCGATTCGAAAGAAAGATTCGTTTGCATCGTACACTCCTTTGTTGGGGCGTTCAATAAATTTCTAACGCCAACTAATTTCGTGATCCGTTTAAAAGCTGATCGAACAGTTCTGGTGCATTGCAGCTTTGGACTGCAGGGTGAACGCGAAGACCGCCGATCAGCTGATGGAATCGAATTTTATCTAACGCCAACTAAATTGCAAGAGTGCCAACCAAAACCATTATTAGAAAATGGTCTTTGTCTTCTGAGCACAGAACCGGGCAGGGACGAGGGGCGGCTCAGTTTCCGGAAACGGGGCAGTAAACTGCCCTCGTGTGCACGAACTTTACGCCAACCAAGCGCGCTCAGTGGGTCAAGGAGAAGCTGGGTGTAGACCTGCCTTCTGGCTTCCCCGATGAGTCCTACCCGGGGTTCGCTGCGCCCGTTGTTGTGAAGAGCCACCAGACGGATCGCGTGGCCTGTGGCTTGGCCAGATTCGGCTTGATCCCTTCCTGGGCCAAGAATGACAAGATCGCTCGCCACACCTACAACGCCCGCAGTGAGACTGCTGCTGAGAAGCCCAGTTACCGCGCAGCGTGGCGTCACCGGCAGTACGGCCTGGTGCTGGTGGACAACTTCTACGAACCCAGCTACGAGTCGGGCAGGGCGGTTCGCTGGAAGATTGAGTTGGCCTCGGGGGACCCGTTTGGCATCGCCTGCCTGTGGGACCGCTGGACCGACCCAGCCTCGGGCGAGTTAGTGGTCAGCTTCTCCATGCTCACAGTGAATGCCAACGAGCACCCGGTGATGAAGCAGTTTCACAAGCCAGGGGATGAAAAACGCACGCCGGTGATCATTGCCCAAGAGCTGCATGACACCTGGCTCAGTGCAGACACTACCAAGGCCGTCGAGTTGATGACCTGGGCACACATGCCCGAACTCCAGGCAATGGCTGCGCCGAGGACTTGAGCACCTTCGTGTACTTGAAATACTGGATAAAACAACAGTATATTAGGCTGCATGAAACCAGCAGTCCTTACCCTCCCACAACCCGTTCTCGTAACCGACAAGAAGGTCTGGTTGGAGGTGTGTGGCTGGAAGGTGCCTGCGGGTTTTGCTTCCCCGGCCGGTGACCACACGCGAAAGCGCATCGACCTCAATGACCACCTGATCCGCAACGCGGATGCCACGTACGTGCACCGGGTCAAAGGCGACTCGATGATCGACATCGGCATCTACGAGGGTGACTCCTTGCTGATCGACCGTTCCATTGAGCCCAAGCATGGCGACATCGTGTTGGCGGTCTTGAACAATGAGTTCACGCTCAAACGGCTGTACCGAAAGGGCGGCGTGATCAAGCTCGTCCCAGAAAACCAGCGTTACCCCACCATCGTGGTCAAGCCGGAGGAAGAGTTTGCAGTGTGGGGTGTGGTGACTTACAACCTGCACAAGCTGTACTGAGACCATGACGCAGGCTGACGCTTCACCGCTGCCGTACCAGATTGACCCAGACTCGCTGGCGGCTTTGCCGCGCACGTCGGGCGTCTACATCTTCAAGGGTGAGGGCACGCTGCCCCTGTACATCGGCAAGAGCGTGGACATTCGCAGCCGTGTGCTGGCGCACCTTCGGGCCGAAGACGAGGCCGAGATGATTGCCCAGACCAGGCGAGTTGAATTCATCGAGACGGCAGGGGAGATCGGCGCACTGCTCCTGGAGGCTCGCTTGATCAAGCAGCAAAGTCCGTTGTTCAACATCCGATTGCGTCGCCTGCGCAACCTGTGCTCGATCCGCCTCGCGGAGCAAGACGGCGCAGTCATTCCAGAAATCCTCTCTGGCAAAGCCGTAGCTGTCGGGCAGACCGATGACCTGCACCTGAGCACTATCCGGACGCGATCGGTCGATTTTGGCTTCAGGCTAAACGTAATCTCAAAGACAAGAATGATGATGCAGCTGCTGTCATGGCACGTAGTGCATTGCAGTTGGCGTTGCGCGCCCATGAAGCGAGGGGGGCAAACTTAAAACAAGAGATCGATGATCTTGCTACACGGGGACTTCTTCCCCCCTTAATGAAGGACTGGGCGCACGTTGTGCGCGAACTGGGCAATGATTCAGCTCACCCACAGCCATCTGACAAACCCACCTCGTCCAAGGATGCAGCGGACATCGTTGGTTTTCTCGACTTCTTGCTTGAGTATTTATATGGCCTGCCAAAACGAATCGCAGAGTATCGTGGGCGTCAAGACGTCTAACTCCAACGTTAGGGCGGTGGCCAGCACAGTGATTGAATCGGCACAGGACGGATTCAAAACTGAAGTGCAATACCAGTCCGTTATGGTCACTAGCCATGGGTAAGGCCTTCAAGAAAGGTCTTTGCGCCTATTGCTGCGCGGCAGGATCCACCACTGCAGATCACGTTATCGCGCGTGGTTTTTTTCCGGAGGATTCACGGGCGAACCTACCAAAGGTTGGCGCATGCCGGGAGTGCAACAACAAGAAGTCGAAGTTGGAGCATGCATTGACAGCAGTAATGCCATTCGGTGCGCAGCATGGACGAGCAAGGGAAGCACTCTTGGCAGTCGAGAGGATGTTGGCCAGGAACAAGCCTCTTCACCGTTTCATGGCCCTGGGGTTTCGCTCCGTGTTCCGTTCAATTAACGGGTCGCCATGGGTGCCCGAGACCACGGTGCCTTTCGATGGAAGTAATCTGGAGCTTCTAAGTGAATACATCGTCAAGGGCTTGGCACGCCATCACTGGGGTCTCGACTTAGGTGTGGACACATGCGTTCGAGCAGCATTCCTTAATGCAGAGGGGGCTGCCGTCTTTGATCGATTTTTTGCTGGAAAGACGAGGGGGCGAGTTGTCAGCGACTTGGGGGGTGGCGTGTTCTGCTATGAAGGAATCCAGTCTGTCGAAGATGTCAAAGTGACTCTCTGGAAGATGTCGATCTATCGGGCAGAGGTCGGAGGCGACCCGCTTTTGCCAGGACAACGTGCTTCGATGATTTACGGCGTGTCGGTCGCGAACGACTCGAGAGCTGCAGAGCTTCTTGCATCGATTTTTAGGGCGGACGAACAGGATGCTGGATGATTTGTCTTGCGCTGATAGAATGATTTTGTGGACGCGGGTTCAATTCCTGGCGACGATTTTCGAAGACTGAGGTGCGTTAGCAGTGCGTACGCAAACACCTGCAACCAGTACTCATTCTTTGAAAGAGAGGAGTTGTTTCATTCGCGAAACTGCTCCACCATATGAAAGTATCAAGGCCGCTAGGATTAACCACCTAGCGGCCTTATATTTTTGCAATCTGCAAAAGCCTCAAACGTGTTGGTCTGACGTCTGTGTTGTCTGCACCGACCAAGCCGCCGGTTCGTCATTTTGGTCTGCCTCGGCCGCTGCTGCAGTGGCCTGCACCTTGCCGGGTGAGTGATGTGCGGGCGCATAAATTGCATAAACCTGCATCGGCGTCACGCCAATATAGGTAATGTTGTGCCAAGTCCCTGCTGGAACGAGGACGCACCAGCCACTGGAAACATCTTGTTCAAATGTCAGTTTGTCCTTGGCGGATCCCATCTGCACCTTGCCGCTACCTGCATCCAGCCGCAAAAACTGATCGGTCTCCGGATGTGCCTCTAGACCAATGTCCCCACCCACAGGGATCGACATCAGAGTCACTTG
>JACCDO010916013.1_pt1 | contig 21360 bp, 14 predicted proteins | sample 7446101 | NCBI WGS metagenome assembly JACCDO01 (sample SAMN15323440, study PRJNA562643) | freshwater metagenome | isolation source: river surface water | place: USA:Blue River Watershed | collected 2017-08-16
ATTATACCATTTAATTTATAATTTATTAGTTTACAAATATTTGTACCATCATATATTTTATTTTCAAAATTAAAATCAATATATAACTTTTTTTTATTAATTTTATGTTTACATATTTTTACTTTATTTAAAATATAATTATTTGATTTTTCACCAATTAAATTTATATTTGTTATTTCAATTATATTTTCAGATTCAACATTAACATTTAAATATTTTGCAATATAATTATTATCTATTAAAATATTTTCATCTACAATTCCAAGTAATTTATAAGATTTAACATATACTTTTGGTGTATTATCATATTGTTTATCTTCAAATTCAAATTCTATGTCAATAGGTTTTGGTAAAATATTTCCAAAAATATTTATTTTATAACCAACACTAAAATTATTATCTTTAAATTTTAAATTTGAAAAATCAATTTTAATATTAGTTCCAACATCTACTGATGCATATGTAGCTTTTAAAATTTCTTTTTCAAATATTTCTCCAAGTTTATCATGATCAATTATAATATTTGTACCATCATAAATTTTATCTTCTAAATAAATTGTTTCGTTAATCTGTTTTTTAAAAATATTTCCAACTGAAAAATATTCATCACAAACAATATAATTAATTAAATTATTTTCAGATATTTTAATATTTTTAATTATAACATTTCTTTTTCCTACATTAATATTATCATATATACTTGTAATTTTGTTTAAATTTGTAATAACTATGTTATCTAAATTATTAATTATATCATATGATTCTATTATTGCATTATTTATTGTGTCATATTCTTTATCTAAAATCTTAAAATTTATTTCTAATGTTATTTTATTTATTTTCCCAAATGTATAATATTTATCATTAATATAATAATTAATACTATCTTTACCATCTAATTTTATATTTGTTATAATTATTTCTTTATTGTTTGATGCATTTTTATTTATAAAATTAGCTTCATAATTATTCATAATATAAACATTATCTCCAACAATTACATTTTTAAGTTCCTTAATATCAACATTAATTTTTGTTGTACTATCATAATTTTTTGTTGGATTATTAAATATAATATCAATAAAAATTGGCAATATATCTCCAAAAGTAGTATAATTTTTATCAACATAATAATTATTATTACATGTTTTTAATCCAAAAATTGTTATTTTTTTATTAGTTCCAACATTTTTATTTTCAAATTCTGCATAATCATATAATATTTCTATATCTGATTTTATTGTTATTTTTGCTTTTATATCACCATCATAATTTTTTTTAAAGCTACATACATTAAAATTTACTTTTTTTGGTAAAATAATACCATAACTATAATATTCTTTATTTACTACATAATTATTATTATTATTTAATATAATATTACTAATAATTACTTTAATTTTATTTTTATTAACATTAATATCAGTAAATTTTACTATCATATCAGTTATTATTATATCATCTTTATTTTTAATGTTATTTTTAATAGTATATTTTTTAACAGTTCCTATATTTGTTCCATCATAAATTTTATTTTCTATTTCAAATTCAATATCAAGTTCAATTGGATTTATTGCTGAATAATAAACAAGTTCATCGTCTATATTATAATTATTAATATCTTTACCTTCAAATATAAGATTATTTATTAAAATTTCTTTATTTGTACCAACAAATTCATCTTTATAACATGCAGTATAACTTTTTATTTGTACATTATCATTACGTACTAATCCTTTTAATAAAACTTTTTCAACTATAACATTACATGTACCATCATAATTTTTAGGTTTTATTATAAACTCTGGATTTAAATTAATTGGTTTAATATTAGCATAAAAATCAGTGTTATCTAATGCATAACATAATTTATTTTTAACATTAAAATCAGTAATAATAACTTTTACTTTTCCTACATTTTTACTTTCAAAATATATTTTTTTAAATGTAAAATCATTTAAATTAGGAAAATCATAATTAACAATTAAATTTCCATCATAGTTTTTATCATAAATGTTTATTTGTGGTTGTATTTTTTTTTGATATATATTTCCATTTGTTACAGTTGTATTATCAATAATGTAATTTTTTTTATCTTTACCAAGTAAAATTATATTTTTTATAGTTACTATTTTTTTATTTCCTGGTAATATATCTGTATATTTAGCTTCATAACTTTCATCCAAATAAACATCATCATCACTTATTTTATTTATTAATTCATAATTTTTTACAATTGCATTTAACAATGAATCATACTCTTTCGCTTCAATATTAAAATTAGGAAACAATTTTAATGGTAATATTTCACCATAATATTCTTTTGTTATTTTAAAAGTATAATTATCTGCAAATTTTTTATTAATTTCTATATTTTTAATTATTATTTTTTTATTTGTTCCAACATGTTCATTTTCATATTCTGCTTCAAAATTATTTATAAATTTATTAATATTACAAATAACATATATATTATTAACTTTATTTGTTTTATCATAAATTTTACTATTTATTTTAAAATCAATATTAACCGGTTGTTTTAATATATTTCCATAAATATTGCAATCATATATTATTTCATAATTTGAATTATTTATTTGTAATTCATCTATTATAACTTTTTTATTAAAACCAACATTTGCATCAATAAAATTTACATTTTTACATTGAACTTGTATTTGTTCATCAGTTACAATTTTAATGTTAGCTAAAGTTTTATTATCATAAAATTTGTCTAAAACAAAAATTTGTGGAATTATTTTTTTTTTATGTATGTATCCCTTAAATTTTTTTATTGAATTAATAGTGTATCTATTTAAATCTTTACCACAAAGTGAAATTTTTGTTACTATTATATTAATTTCATTTTCTGATGAATTTATTGATTCATATTTACATACAAAATTATTGCATAAATCAACTTGATCATCTTTTATTATTCCAATAATTTTATAACTTTTAACATAGGCATCATTATTACCATCATATTCCTTTTCTTCAAAAATAAATACAACATCTAATTCTTTTAAATTAAAACTACTATCAATATTATATTCTGTACTAGTTAATTCATAGTTTTCTTTTTGTAATCCATCTAATGATAAATTATTTATTAAAAAATTAATTTTTTTATTAGTAACATTATAATCTAATATTTTATATGTATAGTCATTTTTAATAAATACATCATCATTATTTATTCCATTAATATGTAAATCAATATTTATGTCTTTTTCTTCAAAATTTTTGATGTTTAAATTATATGTAATCGGTTGAATAAAAAATTCTGGTCTAACTAATAATTTATCAATGTTTGCATATGTATAATAATAATCTTCACACCAATAATTGTTATTATTTAAATTAATGATTTTAATAATTACTTTTTTATTTTTACCAAAATTATTATCTTCAAATGTTGCTTCATATGTAATATCTATTTTGTCATTTTTAACTAAATTTGTAATTTGATATTCAACATTAACAATACATGAATTATCGTAAATTTTATTTTTTGCATTAAAATTTAAGTCTAATTTTTTCTTTTTAATGATTCCAAATGTTTTGTATGTAGGTTCAATATAATAATTATTACTATCATTTCCAATTAAATTAATATTTTTAACGTTTATTTCTTTTTTATTATCACTTGCATTTAAATCTAAAAAGTCACATAAAATATTTTTTTCATCTAATAATACAATATCATTATTAAAAATACCAAATAAATTATATTTATAAATCATTACATTTGTACTTCCATCATAAATTTTATCTAAAAATATCAATTCTAATTCTATTTTTTTTTTTGTAATATTACTAAACAAGTCAAAATTATTAATTAATTCATAGTTTTTTTGTTTTTGTTTAAATTTTAAACTACTAATTTTTATTGGTATATTATTTGATACATCTTTAGTTGTAAATTGTATATCAAAATTATCTATTTTTAAATTATCTTCAACAATGATATCGTATTTAATATTATAATCGCCATTATATTCTTTTGGATATACAATTATTTGTGGTAAAATGTTTCTTTTTATTATTGTTCCTTCAGCTAAATATGTTTCATCTATAATATAATTATTATTATTGATTTTTAAATTTTTAATAATTATCTTTTTATTTTCGCCAACATTAGAATCAATAAAATTTGCTTCATCCCAATAACATGTTGCTTTATCAGTATTTATTATACCATCTAATGTAATACTAATTTGTGCATCTTTTTTTTTATCATAAACTTTTGTTTTACAATTTATTAATGGTAAAATTTTTTTTGGATACATTGTTCCGTTTACTATTTTTTCATTATCAGTAAAATAATTATTTGAATTAATTCCCCATAAAAAAATATTTTTTATTAGTACTTGTTTGTTATTATTTTGAAATGTTGCTACATAGTTTTCAGAAATATCTACATTGTCATTATTAACTAAATTTTCTAAAACATATGATTTTATTGTTGCTGAATTTGTACCATCATATTCTTTATCATTTACAATAAAATTAATTTTTACATATTTTTTATCAATATATCCATCAATTATTTTATCATTTAATATATAATTTTTTGCATTAGTTCCATATAAAGTAAAATTTGTAATAATAATTTTTATTGGTTCGGAACTATAATCTTTTATTTCATATTCAGCATTATAATTATCAGTAACTTTAATATTATCAATTAAACTTTTTATAATTATAAATGATTTTTTAGTTCCATCATATATTTTTCTGTTATTTTCATATTCTATATCTAACTCTTTTGGAAGTATATTTCCAACAGTTTCTATATTTGGTTTTACTATATAATTTGTTTCTTCAGATTTAATATTTTTAATAAATACTTTTTTATTAATACCAACATTTTCATCCTCAAAATATGCACATTCATAATTTAATATTTTATTATTAAAAATAAGTTTAACAATTACATTCTTTGTACCATCATATATTTTATTTTGAACAATTAATTCACAATCAACATTTTTTGGATAAATATATGCAAATGAATATTGTGTATCATTTATAAAATAATGTTTTGAATCATTACCTATTAAATTTATGTTTTCTATTTTAACTTTTATTTTGTCACTTGATGCATTTATATCAAAAAAATAAATATTTAATAATTTAACATTTATTTCAACATCATCTTCAAAAACTTTATTTTTAAAAATAATGTTTTCTAATTCTGCTTTTATTGTATTATCAAATTCTTTATTTTTAATAATAAAATCACATTTTAATTCTCTTTTTTCAATAACACCTTCAATATTTATTTTTTCATCGATATAATAATTTATAGAATCATTTCCTATTAAATTTATATTTGTAATTTCAATTATATTTTTTGATATAAAAAATGATCTAAAATTACTATTAACATAAACATCATCATTATTTATAATTCCTTCAATTTTATCTATATTAAGATTTATTATTTTATTTTTGTCATATGTTTTATTTGTGTCCTTAAAAAATACTTTTAATTTTTTTTTATATATTGTTGATATACAATAATTATCTGTGTCAATAATATAATTTTCATTATTTTCATCTAATATTTGTATGTTTTCAACAATTATTTTTTGGTCTCCTGAATTTTTACTTTCAAAATATGCCTTTTCATAAGTTATTTTTTTCTCTTTTGATTCTATAACTACAATTGCATTTTGTGTCCCATCATATGTTTTTGTATGTCCTTTAATTGTTGGAACTATCTTTTTTTTTTTAACAAGTCCTTTTGTTTAAACTTCATTTAAAATATAATAATTTCTACTATCTTTTCCAATTAAATTTATATTTTTTACTTTAATTTCCTTAAAATCATCTGATGCATATTCATTTTCATATTCAATTATTAATTCATTTTCATTAATTTTAACATCATCATCATTTATTTTTCCTTTTAAAATATATGATTTTATTTTACCATTTTTAGTACCATCATATTCTTTACTTTCAATTTTAATTATTGGTATTAATTCTGTTGGTTGTATATATCCTTGAATAACTTCTTTTGTATTTACATAATAATTTATATTGTCGATTAAGATGTTTTCAACTATAATATTTATTTTTTGATTTGATGCATTTTGTTCTGTATAATAACTTGTCATACTTTCACATAAAACAATATCATTATTAATTATACCTTCAAAACCAACTACTTTAACATTTGCAATAGATGTTCCATCATAGTTTTTAGTATTTACTTCAAAAATTGGTATTATTTCTTTTTTTTTTATTTCGCCATATAATATTTGTCTTTCTTCTGTTTCATAAAATTTATTATCTAATATTATACCATTTACTACAACTGATTTATTTTTACCACAATTAGCATCTACAAAATTTGCTGACGAATAACTTATGTTAATATTTGGAATATTAACATATAACTCAACATTAATATAATTATTGCCATCATATATTTTTTCAATTGTATTATATAGGATATCTATTTTTTTGGGTTTTATTTTAACATAGCATGTTATTTTATCATTAAAACAATAATTTTTAATATTCATTCCATCAATTTTAATATTTTGTATTGTTACTTCATCTTTTTCAATATTTGAATAATAAGCTTCGTATGACGTTATTTTTACATCATCATTATTATACAAGTTTAATATTTTTATATCTTCAATATATACTGTATTTGTGTCATCAAATATTTTAGGTTTTCCTATTGGTTCTAATAATAAATTACATGGAATTATAAAACCATAAGATTCATAGTTTTTAAGAGGTGTATAACAATTTGAATTTTTTCCAGATATTTTAACATTAAATATATTTACTTTAATTTTTTTGTCTGATACATTTACTTCTTCGAACTCAGCTTGATAACTATCAATATATATTTTTTCATTACCTATACTATTCATAAATGTATATTTTTGTATTTTTGCATCATTTTTTGAATTATAGAATTTATTTTCAATATAAAAATCAATCATTAATTCTCGTGGTTTTATAAAATTATATTGTGCTTTTGTATTACTAATATTATAATACATACTGTCCTTACCATAAATATTTATGTTACTAAATTCTACTTTTGTTTTTTTTGTTGAATATATAGTTTGATAATGTACTATTATTTCATCAATTTTAAGATATACATCATCATTATTTATTATACCATTAATTTTATAAGATAATATTTTACCTTCACTTGTTCCGTCAAATATTTTATCTTCTAATTCAAAATCTACATCTAATGTTTTTGGTGTAATTTTAATATTTGTTATTATTTTGTCGTCAATAATATAATTTTCTTTTTTATTAGTGTAAAAATTTATATTTTCAATTAATGCTTCATTATTATTTAATTTTTTAATTACAAGTTCTTCTTTATTTATTTTTATATTTTCATCAAATAATACTATTTCATTAACTTTTAAATTTTCTATACCGTAATCAATAGAACATAGTTCAATTTTTGGTTCTATTTTTTTTTTTTGAACATATGTTTCCAAATTAATATTTTTATTAAAATAATATTTATTACTGTTTTCACCAATAATTTTTATATTTCTTATTTCAACAATATTTTCTCCTGCATTTGGTTTTTTTAACTTACAAATTTCCCATTCTAAACTAATAGTATCATTATTAACTAAGTTTTTTATGTCATAATCAACATCAATATTTGTTTTTCCATCATATATTTTTTCTAATACATTAAAATTTACAATTAATTTTCTTTTATTAATTGTTCCAAAAAATTTTTTTTTATAAGTTATTTCATAATTATTTTTTTGTTTTATATTTTCAATTGAAACAATATGAGTACCTACATTACTTGATGCATATAAAACTTCACATACTATTTCATTATCAGTTATAACACCTAAATTTGTACCATCATATTCTTTAAAAATATTGTTTATTTTTAATTCATATTTTTTTTTAAAAATAGTACCTTTTGATAAAATAATTGGTTCTACTTTATAATTTTTATAATCGTTTCCTTTTAATTTTATATTACTAATTGTTACTGGTTTATCTATTCCACAATTACTATCTTCATATTGTGCTATGATTTTTTTTGAAATATGTACATCATCAAAATTATTAATTCCTTTTATTTCTACATTTCTAATATTAGCATATTGTGAAGAATTATATTCTCTTTCTTCAATAATAAAATTTAAATATAATTCTTTTTTTTTTATTGTTCCAAAAAGTTCAATATTATCATAAACTAATTCATATATTTGATTATATTCTGGATTTATTATTTTAATTTCTTCAATAATTATTTTTTTATTTTTTCCAACATATTGATCTTCAAAATAAATATTAGAACAATCTAATTCAATCGTTTTATCTTTTGGTAAATTTAAAATTTTAAAATCAACATTAATACTTATATTTCCATCATAAACTTTACTAATATTTTTAATTGGTTCTAGAAATAGTTTTATTTTTTTTATATAACCAATATTTTTACAAAAATTTAAAAAACTTGTTCCATATGAATAATAGTCAATTTCATAATTATTGCTTTTATTAATTATATTTAATGAAATATCTAATAAATTTTCTTGTGACCCACCATATGTTACTTCTTTATTATCCTTATAAAACTTTGCTTCAATATCTATTATTTTTTTATAATTAAATTTATAAATTTTACCATATGATATAAAATTATATTTTATTTTACTATTATTTATTAGTGATGTACCATCATACTCTTTTATTATTATTTCATTATTTAATGTAATTAATATAGTTCTTGGAATAATTTTTACATAAAATATTGTTGTATATATTTCATTATTAATATTATAATTAATTTTTAATTCACGTATTTTAATATTTTTATTTTCATCAATTATTACATCTCCATTTTTATATTCTACAACACCTTTTAAAGATATTTCAAATAGATCATTAACTACTGGTGATTCTATACTCCAAATACCTCCTTTATTTATTTTATTTAGTTTTGGTTTTGTGCTTTTATATTTATGATCATAAATAATTATTACTGGATTGATCTGATCATTTTGATAATTAATGCTCATTATAATTGTAAATATTTATTTGTTTTTTTTGACACAACAAAAATAATTATCTAAAAAATTGATTTATATACAAATTAATTATTAATTAAATATTTATGACAAAATCAAACAAAGTATGTTTTATGTATACAGATACAAATGGATTACATGAATTAAATGAAGATGTTTCTAAAAAAAATTTATTTGGATTTGCAAGATTAGTTTCATTAAATTATGAAATTGGTTATGTTAATGATGGAAAATATGTTTCAGAAATAGAAAAAAATATAATTATTAAACCAAGATGTATGTACATTAGTGAAGAATCTATTAAAATACATGGTATCACTAATGAAATTGCTAAAGAAAAAGGTGAAGATATTGAATTAACATTAAATCAATTTTTAAAAGATATTAATGACGTTAGTATTATAGTGTCTCATAATGCTTTATTTCATCTGAGAACAATTCAAGGTGAATTAATAAGATATAATATACAATTTAACTTTAAAAAATATATTATTATTGATACAATTAGTTTTTTTCATAAATTGTCTTTTCCTAAATTAAAAGATTTATATGAAAAACTTTTAAATAAAAAACCAAAAAACAAATCACAATTAGAACTAATTCGTAAATGTTTTTTCAATTTATATAATCAGTATGAAGCAACTTTATAATTTTTACAATCTTCACATCTTAATGTTTTATTACATAACAACTCAATGTTTTTTGTAGAAAAATCAATGACTCTTCTATAAATTAATTCCATCATATTAATATTATATGATTCATGATCGTTATCATCATAAATACAAATATCTTTATAAACATTAAATTTTATTTTATTTAAAATTAATTCTGAATCTATATATTTTGGTATTTCTATTTTTATTTTAAATTTACACATATCACATTTTCTAAATACTGATACTTTATTTTTTTTTAATAAGACGTTTAAATACATTTTTGCATCATTAATTAATTGTTCATCAGATGGATGTTTAAAATAACAACAATTATTTGATTTTTTATGAATAAAAGAAGGATAATTTTTTTCTCCTTTTCTTAATATTAAATCAGTATTACAACTAATACATATATAACTATTTGTTTTTTCTACTATATCAATACTCTCATATTCTTGTGTATTTTTATTTATTGCTCCTAAAATATAATTCATTATTTATAAATTATTATTTATTTTTTAAATAAATTAAACAATATTTTTGTTAACTTTTGTTTTTTTAACTAATAATTCAATGTCATTTATACTTAATTTTCTTTTATTTGTTTTAACAATATTAGATACTTGTGTTGCAGTCCATTCCTTTTCATTTCTATATTTAATATTATGTTCATTAAAAAATTCAGCAATCATACTATAAGTAAAATTACCAAATTCTATTTTAGTACAAGGTTCAGTAAATAATGATTTGATGTTTTCTCCAGTAATATCAAGAATGCAATTATTTGTTTCTTTTACAGAACAACCATAATATAATTTAGTGGCAAGATTAATTATCTTTTTTTCATTTTCATCATCAATAAATTTAGTTATTCCGTTAGTTTTATCTTTTTTATAACCATATGCAGGATTACCAAAATCTGAACCTAGTGCTCTTTTATGTTGAATTGAACTTTTTAAACGATCACTTAATAGTTTACTTTCAGCTTCACCATTTTTAATTCCATCAACAAAATTTAAATAACCTTGATATTTATATGTTGAAAAACTATCTTTAACACAATGTAAAATTATATTTTTATTTTTACATTCATTTAATAATTGTATACCTTCTAAAATATTTCTACTAAATCTTGATGCATCATAAACAATTAAATTTATATCATTATTATTATTAATTATTTCTAATAATTTTTTTTGATTACTTATTTGTCTTGCACTACAAACTTCAGTAACAAGAGATATTACTTGTAATTCATTTTTATAACAATATTCTCTACAAACAAATGTTTGCATTTCAATTGAAGTATGTGTATATTGATTTTGTTGAGGTGTACTTGATCTACAATATATTATAGCATTTTTACAAATACCGATACTATTTATTAATTTTGTTAAATCATTAATGTGTTTAATATTTTTATCCTGAGGCATTAATTAATAGTAATAATTATAATTAGTGTATAAATCAATTTTTTTTTATTTAATTGTTGCCAATATTATTATTTCATTGTTGGAAATGCAATAATTTCTCTTATAGTTTCTTCACCAGTTAGTAACATAACTAATCTATCTATGCCAATACCTAAACCTCCAGTAGGTGGTAAACCATATTCAAGTGCCTTTATAAAATCTAAATCTGTTGGTTGAGCTTCACCATCCCCATTATTTTTATCATTTGCTTGTTTTATAAATGCTTGTTTTTGAATTTCTGGATCATTTAATTCTGTATATGCATTTGCATATTCTTTTTCCATTATAAAAAGTTCAAATCTTTCTGTTATTTCATTATTAATTCTATGTGGTTTTGCTAATGGACTCATTATTTTTGGATGATGATATATAAATGTTGGTTGTATACATTGAACTTCTAACAAGTCTCCAGCTAATTTATCTAACATTCTTGGTAATGTAACTGGTGGAAGGCATTTAATGTTTAAAGTATGTAATAAATCTTTTATTTCATTAAATGTAGTTTCAGATTCTAAATTATTAAAATGATATCCAGTTTTTAATCTTAATTCTTCAAGAAAATCTATTCTTTTAAATTTTGGTTCAAAGTCTATTTCTACACCTTTAAAAGTTAATTTATAATTTCCATTAATTTTTAATACTAATTCTCTTATTAGATGTTCACATAGATCAAACATATTGTTATAATCTGCAGGAGATGTATATACTTCAATACTTGAAAATTCAGGATTATGAGTGCTGTCTACTGATTCATTTCTAAACTGTTTTCCAATTTCATATATTTTACTAAAACCTCCAATAACTAATTGTTTTAAATATAATTCTGGTGCAATTCTCATGTACATATTTATTTTATAGTCATTATGATGTGTAATAAATGGTTTAGCATTAGCACCACCATAATTAGTATTTAATATTGGTGTTTCTACTTCCATATAATCTTGAGAATCTAAATAATTACGAATTTGTTTTATAATTTGTGATCTTTTTATCAAGTTATCTCTTGTTTTAGGATTCATAATTATATCTAAATATCTTTGTCTATATTTTACATCAATATCTGTTACCATATATTGTTCTCTTGGTAAATCATGTAAACATGGTGCTAATAATTGTATACTATTTGCATAAATACTTTTTTCTCCAGTTTTTGTTTTGCTAATATTACCTTTTACACCAATTATATCTCCTAATGTAATTTTTTTTACAATTTCCAAGTCATCATCATCTAATAAAAATTGTTTTGCAATAAATACTTGAATATTTGAATTAACTAAATTTTCTCCTAAAACATTTATTGTTAAAAAATGTAATTTACTACCAGAACTTCTTTTTAACATTACTCTTCCTATAACAGAAAATATTTCACTACTTTCCTCAATCTTTATTAAATCATTATATTTGCAATTAACCGTAAAATTATATGGATATTTATTCATAACTAATTTAGTTCATATTAAAAATAATATTTATCAATTTTTTATAAATTAATAAAAGTAATTTATAAATAATTAGGTGGTATAATAAAACTCAATTTTTTATATAAGGTGACAATGGTTACATATGGTTACATTATGGTTACAATAGGATGACATTATGATGACAGTATTTTGAGCATATGATGACAAAATGATGACATTTTAGGTATTTTATGGTGACATTTAGGGTTACAATATTGATAAGGATGTTTACAATGATGACGTTTTAGGTAACCTATCCTTAATTAGGTTTATAGATGTATATATATAAAAATATTTATATATAATACATATTAGTCATATATTTATATCATTAATGCATCTATACATTTTATGCACTATCCATAATTTTATTTTGAATAAGTACCCTAAAAATGTGAAAATAAGGATAAAATAAGGATGTCATCCTAAAAAAACACGCTTGTATTTTTTTTTGTTTTTTTACAAAACTTTTATAAAAAAAGATTTTTCTTTATAAAAATTTACTCAATATCACTATCGTCATCTTTAATAAATTTAAACTCGGGTTCTGTATTTAAAATATCATTTTCTGTATTTAAAATATTATTCTCTGTATTTAAAACTTCATTTTCTTTTGCAAGTTCTAACCAATATTTTTTATCTTCTTCTTCATCTATTGGATCATTTCTAAGTCGAGACCAAGTTTTTTCTACTATGTGTTTTTTATTATAGCTTAATAAATTTAATTGTTTATTTAATTCTTTTAATAATTTATTACTATATCCAGCTTGATGAATTTGTTTTAATGTATCAATATTATTTTTAAATTCATATTGTCTTTCTGGTGGAAAATCATTTTTAAAAACTTCATATAATTTTTCAACTTTACTTATACTTGATTCCATAACCTCATCAAACACATATTTTTTCCTTTGTTTTTCAAATGTATTTTCATCACTATTATATATAGTTAAATAGTTAGATTCTAAAGATGATGTAAGAAAGTTATGGTTTGAAGGTAATTGTTCATTAAAATTTAAATATTCAATTAATGTTATAATTGATAAAAGTTCTTGTGATAATACTTTTTGTATTTGATTCATTTTTAATTCAAATGGATTTTCCTCACCAATTTTATTTATTATTATTTTATTGTTTGTTTGATTATTTATAGTTCCATTATTTATATTAATAATATTTTTAGCACCATTATTTTTTTCAAGATCTTTTATCTTTGTTTGTAAATCATTTATTAAATCATTAATTTCTTGAACATTTGTTGCACCACATTTTTTTACATTACATGTTTTTTTGTGTCTTGATTTTGACTGTCTTGTTTTATAGGTTTTTAAACAAAATTCACATCTATGTTCATCTTTAATTATTTTATTATTTTTTTCATCAATTAAAATATTATTGTCTTCAACTATTATTTCTTTTTTTTCTTTTTTTGGTATTATTTCATTTACTTGTTCATGTTTAGTTTTTTTATGATACCATAATGTTTTATAAGAAGCATAATTTTTTTGACAAATATCACATTTTATGTTCATTATAATATTAAATAAAATTTGTTTAAATATTTATCCTTATTTATATGTCATCTTTTTGTCATCATTTATGGTTACACATGTTAACATTTAATATTTTTTTTTTGTTTTTCTTTTAGTTGTTTTATTTCTAATGCTAAATCACTTATATCGTTTTTTAAAGAACATAATTCATATGATAATGTTTTATTATTTGATAATAATTCAATAAACAAAGGAAATAAATTTTGTATTTCTATTGTATTATTATATTCAACCATATAAAATTTATTTTCATTATTTGGATCTAATTCTTTTATTAAATTGTTAGGATCATTCACTATAAATATTTTATCAATACCTTCTTCATAAAACCATGTTTTGTTATTAAATGTATTTTCAAAAATAAAATTTCTAACGTAAATTTTTTCTGTATCTTTATCATAAATAACAATAAGATATTTTTTACTCCAATCTAATTGTTTTTCTTCATTAGTTTGATATGAGTATTCAGAGTATTTCCAAGATAAAATAATATTATTAATATCACCTAAAATATATGTCATTAATTTATATAATAACAATTTTTTAAGCCAAAGAATTATTTATTTGATAACCATATTTTAACACCAAGACTATCAAGTGTTACCCAATCAAATGATTCAACACTATTATTTAATGATTTAAAATCAACACGAATAATTTTAGTAATATAATCATAAGCTGTATCATTATCAAGATCAAAACGTTTATCAGTGTAATCCCAATAAACAGTTAATGGATCCCATGGATGTAATCCTGCAGTTTTTCTTGCTTTTTGGATTCCAGTAGCAATTAAACGGTAATAATGTAATTTTTCCATAGATTCATCATATGTTTTATCTAAAAGTATTACAATATTTTTTTTATTAAATTTATATTCTTTAATTTCATAATTTTGCATACTTTCATCTGAAATTGTATAATTAATATTAAATAATGATTCATCATATTTACTTTCAATAATTTCTTCTAATTCATTTGAATTCATTTGTAAAAGATCATTAAATTCATTTGCAATATCTTTACCATATTTCTTAAAAAATAATGCTTTTATAGGTTTAATTGTTTTTTCAATGTTAACATTATTTGGATTGCTAAAGTTAATATTTAATATATTACATTCATCATGAATAAATTCCAAATAGTTATGATATCTTGTGTTAATACTATCATCATGAACAATTGTAATTGATTTAATTGGTTTTTTAAGTGATAAATTACAACTTCCTCTAATTTTATATACATTCAAAATAATATTATACACAAAATTAAAATCATTAGCTAATCCTAATTTAGCATCATCTAATCTAACATAATTATCTCTTTTTCCAAGATGAATACTTTCATATTTAAAATAGTTATCATTTGGAATTACATTTAATTTTTGTAAATGTAAATATTCCTTTTCAGCAAAAAATGGAATAATTGCTTTAAAATCATCAAGTATAAACTTGATAATATAATATAATGTATTTAATGATTCTTTCCACTCTTCTGTTGTAGTTTTACCTTTTAAAATATTTCTTCCCATTTTAATATATCCATTATTAACAATTTCAACAACATCATATAAACATTGAATTGCATCTTTAAGATTGTATTCATTCATATGCTTAAAATATGAATTTCTTATTTTTTGATATTCTGTTAAAATCCAAATATTAATTGGATTTGTTAATTCATTAAAATTAAATGTAAGATCAGTATGATCTTTTGTATATAATTGATAATATTCTTTCCAAAATACAACAGTATTTGATAATGGAATAATAATATCTTTCATAACACTATGAACACTTGATTTAGAAAATTTTAAAGTTTCACCTCTTGAAGCAGGGGATGACAATAAATATATTCTTAAACAGTCTGAACCAAATTCATTAATAACATCAATTGGGTCAGGATAATTCTTTAAACGTTTTGACATTTTTTTACCATCTTCAGCTAAAATTAAACCATTAACAATTACATTTTTAAATGGTATAACATTGAATAATGATACTGACAATACAAGTAATGTATAAAACCATCCTCTAGTTTGATCAATACCTTCAGCAATAAAATCAGCTGATAATATTTGATGTTTCATACCATCGTTTGTTTTAATAAATGGTTCATCATCAATATCAGTTTGAATTCCATGTGTAGAATTTCTTAATAATTCAACAATACCTACACGACCTAATGCGCAATAAGGCATTGCACCAGACTCAAACCAACAATCAAATATATCACTGATTCTTTTATATGTTTTACCATCTTTATTAATAACAATATGATCAATATTATGTCTATGTAAATCTGTAATTGAATATTCAGGTAAATTTGCTAGTTTTTCTAATTCATATGATGATTCAACACAAATAATATCTCCATCATCTGATTTCCAAATAGGAATAGGAGTTCCCCAAAATCTGGATCTTGAAATACCCCAATCTCTTGCATTTGCTAACCAATTATTGAATCTATTTTCACCAACATGTTTTGGTGTCCAATTGATTTCTTTATTTAGATCAACCATATCATCTCTAATATCCTCTACTTTAACAAACCAACTTGATACAGCTCTATAAATTAGTGGTGTATCAGATCTCCAACAAAAAGGATAATTATGTGAAATTTGACGTTTATCAAAATAATAACCTTTTTCTTTTAATTTAATAATAGTCCAAGTATTTAAATCTTGTGATTTATTTTCAATTAATTTATGATTTTTATAAAACATGCCTTTTAATTCAGGAATTCCATCAACATATCCATTAACATCAAGTGGTTGAAATAATTTTGATTCTTTAGTAATTAATTTATTTTCTAAACAGACCCGATAATCATCTTCTCCATAACAAGGAGCTAAGTGAACTATACCAGTACCATCTTTATCACTAACATAGCTATCACCAACAATTTTAAATTCATGATTTAAAAAATTTAATGGAGGTAAATATTGTAATCCAACAAGTTCAGCTCCTTTAAATGTATCAATAATTGTAACAGATTGTTTAAAAACAGTTTCAATTAAGTTTGAACCAACAATATAATATTTTGAATTAAATTCTATAATTGAATATTCAATATCATTATTTACACACAATGCATAATTTGCTGGTAAAGTCCATGGTGTTGTTGTCCAAACCATTAGACTAACGTCTTGGTCTTTAAATTTGTTAACAAGTGGTAATGAAATAAATAATGAATCATCTTGTACTTCTTGATAGTTTTGTTGAGTTTCAAAATTTGATAATGGTGTTCCACAAGTAGTAGAATAAGGCATAATTTTAACGCCTTCATAAACTCTATTTTTATTATATAATTGTTTAAACACCCACCAAACCGAATTCATAAATTCCTTTGTCATTGTTTTATAATCATTTTTAAAATCAATCCATCTTCCAAGACGTCCCATGGTCTCTTCCCATTCTTTAGAATATCTCATAACAATACCACGACACTTTTCATTATAATTTCCAATACCATAATTTAAAATTTCATCTGTTGTTTTAATTTTAATTTCTTTTTCAATTTCATATTCAATAGGAAGTCCATGAGTGTCAAAACCTGCATTTCTAGGAACATTTTTTCCTAGATTATGATGATATCTTGTAACTGTATCTTTAATTAGACCAGCTAAGATATGACCATAGTGAGGTAGTCCGGTTGCAAATGGAGGTCCATCATAAAATGAATACAAATCTTCTTCACTGTTTTCTTTTACACTTTTATTAAAAATGTCATTTTCTTTCCAATGTCTATAAATAGCTTCTTCTTGCATAAATATTGTTTATTATAATATAAATAATATTTATTCAATTTTTTTAAGAAAATGTTAAAATGATTGTTTAACTTTTTTCTTTTGGATTACCATGTACATTTCTATCACAATAAAAATACAAATATTATTATATATATTATTTGTGAATGAATTTTGCTAAAATGTCATTATCGTTTAATTCATTAATTTTTATTGGTGGTTCAGGTATATTTAATTTTATTGTTATGTCTTCAGATAATAATGTTAATGAATTCATTATGTTATATATACCAGATAAAATTTTATCACCATTTACTTCATTATAAATTAATTCTTCATATTGTTTTCTATTTTTTTCACTATCATAATTAATTAGCAATGAATTAATATTGTTGATACAATCTTGTGTTTCAGCTAATGAATAAATATAAGAATATATTTCAGGTCCAGATATGTTTTTAGTCATTAAAAATATATCATACTAATCTTTAACTAGTTCAAGTTTTTCTTCATCTGTTAAAGATTCTGTTTTCTTGATGAATTCATGTATTTCATTTATATTTATTTGTTTTATAGAAAACATAATCAAAGTTTGAAATATTAAATCAGAACAATCTAAACCACATTTTTTAATTGAATGTACTTGTTCTTCAAATGGTTCGTTTTCGTTAATTTCTTCGTATGCTAGTTTTGTTAGAATAACATAATTTTGAATTAAATTAAATAATTCTTCACTAGTTGCAAGTTCATTTTTATCTTTTATTTCATTAAATTTTACTATTGTTTCAGTCCACTTTTTTCTATATTTATCCGTCATATATTTATTTAACTAATACATCTTTATATAAAAAATGAAAAATAAATAGTAAAAATAAATATATTACTATTATGTTTAATTTTATAGTTATTTTTAGTTCTTTATTTGCTTTATTTACAAATAAAGGTATTTATAAAAATGGTGGTTATGATCAAAGATTTGGTAACGAAACAGTTGATATTTATAAAATGAAAAGTACAATTCATAAATACAATTTGTTAAAAAAATTAGAATCCAATATTAGTATAAATGATAAAACTAAATTAGCAAACGAATATTTGGAAGAAAGTACAATTAAAGGTTATGATATTTTTGCAGGTGGTTTAATGAATGATTGGAACTTTGGAGTAGTTTTTGAATAAAAAATATCATTTTACATTTTCATACGGTGTAATAATAATATAACGTCCAAAAGCACTAACTGTATCAATATTAACTGTTCCAATATTTAGATTTTTTATTTTATCCACAATTTCTTGTTGTTGATTTTTACTTATTATTTTTCTATGTCCATCAAGTTTAAAAAATAAAGTTTTAAGTTCATCTATTTTTGGTAATACACAACTACCTCTATCCCCATAAAAATCAAATATATTAAATTTAAAATGTGGATAACATATTTCTTCGACTGCTTGTATAATTTCATAATTATTCATCATAATATAATATTGATTATTTAATGATTAATTAATTCATTTTTTTATTTAGATGCGTTTCATTTACAAAAATTATTTCTAAGTTATATTATGGGATAGGATGATCCCATCACATGCTTCCGTAGCTCAGTAGGTAGAGCAAACGGCTGTTAACCGTTAGGTCGCAGGTTCGAGTCCTGTCGGGAGCGAAACATCACATCATTATTTATATAAAATTATTATTTAATAGTTTTATATCAATTAATTGAATAACTTTTTTTTTTCTTCTAATTTAGGATCATTTATTTCGAACAAGTTTTAACAGGTGAAACGGTGTATAATGAAAATGATATTGTTTTTCTTTTATCACCCAAGTTACCATTGTCTTGAATATATTTAAGGTCAATTAAATCTTGTTCTTTAATTACATAAAACAAAGTTGAATTATCACGCCAAAACTAGTAAAAATTATATAAAAAATATAAGTTAAATTATATGACTAAGAAAGAAATAAAATTAAAAGGTTCAATGCATGGGACAAAAAAAATAAAATCATATGATAATCCAGATATTATGTATAGTACAGTTGACAAACAAAAATGTTTAATAAATAAAATTAATATTAAATATTATTCTGATAATAATAATTTTTATATTTATCATTCTTTTGATAGATTAGATAAAGATCTGAATATAAATTATAGTGGTAGATGGTATTTAACAGACTATAAATATAAAACAAGTGATTTAAATATAAAAAATAAAACTTTTACAGTTACATTAAAATCAATTGAATGGGAAAATTTTGATACTGGTAAAACTGTTAAAAAAACAGTAAAAATAATTATACAATTTAGTGAAAAAGGATTTGATAAATTAAAAAACTATTTTGAGAAAAATAACATTTTAAGCTAACATTTTATTAATAATATCTAATTTATATTCAAAACTAATTATTTTTTTTTCTTTTGTATTTTTGTAAAATAATCTTTTGTAAAGTTTTTTTCTTCTTTCACTTAAATATGGATTTTTTATTAAACTAAAATATGTGTTATTTGTGTTAGTCATTTGTAAAATTACTCCTTTTACACAAGAATATTTTTCAACTTCTAATGTACTAATTGTTTTATTTTTTATATTTTGATTTTCTAATTTTCTAAAATAATCAAAAAAATCGTAATAATTTAATTGTATTAATGCATAATATAGTATAGATGTATGAACATCATTTTCAATATAATATTCATCAAAAATTTTAATATTTATTATGGGAACCCCTAATATTGTTATAATATGTAAATCTTTATTATTGTTAATTTTTAAATCATAATCTGAAAACCAGATAAGAAGTCCATTAAAAAAACTATTTATATTATTTATTGACTCTTTATTATTAGTTACTAAAAATAAATCAATAGTATTAGTAATGTTTTCATGATTTTTTATATTATTAATAATCATATGATATTTTATAGAAGATCCTCCAGTTATATGTACAAATCTATTATTATTCAAACTATTAAATAAAAAACAATATTCAATTAATTTTAAAAAAATTTTATTAAATAAATCTATATGTTTAATCATTAAAAATTTAATAATCTTTCTATTTAAGGTGACAAAATATTTTTTGTATGTATAATTATGGATAAGTTTATTTTTATTATTGGTTATGGACATTCATCAATATAAGTAAATTATTTTTGTATTTTTGTCAAGACCAGATGTATTAATTAATTTTAAAACATCAACTACATTTAATTTATACGGTCAGCAACTTATTACTAAAATTAATTATTGATCTGAAAAATATTTAATAGTGTCTATTAATATTATTATCATTTTATATTTTATTTAATAGTTATTAACTAAGTCAGTTAATCCTTCCATAAAATCAACATTAATGGTCAAACCAAGTTTTTTAACTTTTTCATTACTAATGTAATATCTTTTATCA
>JACCDO011371935.1_pt1 | contig 21356 bp, 23 predicted proteins | sample 7446101 | NCBI WGS metagenome assembly JACCDO01 (sample SAMN15323440, study PRJNA562643) | freshwater metagenome | isolation source: river surface water | place: USA:Blue River Watershed | collected 2017-08-16
AACGTTGGAGGATCTAGTTCTGGTTCTGGCGCGGCCGTTGGAGCTGGAATCGTCACACTTGCAATTGGCTCCGAAACCGATGGATCAATTGTTTGCCCTGCATCTTTAAATGGTGTGGTTGGTTTAAAACCAACGGTTGGATCAGTTTCAACACATGGAGTGATTCCGATTAGTTCAACTCAAGACACTCCTGGGCCACTTGCAGCAAATGTGGAATGGGCGGCAAAAGGTTTTGATGCATTGAGTGGACAAAATTCTTTCTCAGCTCTTTCAAATGCTCCAGCCATAGTTTCAAAACTACGAATAGGAGTGGCCGAAAATTGGCTAACCGGTGACAGCGAAACAGATGCAGTTTTTGAACGGGCAATTTCAGTTGCAAACAAATTAGTGACATCGGTTTCTGCATCTGCAATTCCTGAAATTTCAGAACAAACTGGTGAGGACGAGTACACCGTTTTATTAAATGAAATCAAAGATGAAATGGCTGAGTATTTGGCCGGTCGTCCAGGCAACCACGTGGTTCGCACTCTCGAGGATATTGTTAATTTCAATCTGGAGAATGCTGCAAGTGAAATGAAATTCTTTGGTCAAGAACATTTTGACTTGGCAATCAAAAGCCCTGGGAAGAAAAGTGACGACTACCAAACCGCATTAAAGCGCGGAACTGACTGGGCTCGGCGAATCTGCTTCCAAACCGCTCTCGAACATCACGATTTGTTTATTGCTCCCACATATGGGCCAGCTTGGGTAAGTGGCGATGGTGATCCCGACAATATCGCTGGCGGAAAAGTGACTTCCCCTGCAGCGGTTGCTGGCTATCCGCTGCTGTGCATCCCAATGGGATTGGTTAATGGGTTGCCGGTTGGTTTAACAATTGCCGGACCTGCAAACAGTGAAAGCAAGTTGCTGGCACTGGGACTACTACTTGAACAAAATTTGGGTTGTCGACCAGAAGATGGTTTCAAACCAAAATTCGTTAAAGCTGACTAATCCTTCAAACCAAATCGGTTGTGAATCGCACGCAATGGTTTTGGAGCCCACCAGTTCCAACTTCCAGCGATTCGCATGAGTGATGGCACCAAAAGTCCACGCACCACTGTTGCATCTAGCAAGATTGCAAATGCAATACCAAATCCCAACAGCTTCATGTTTGTCACTGACGCAGTGACAAAAGCAGCGAACACAACGGCGAGTAAGACTGCAGCTGCAGTGATGATTCTGCCTGAGCGCTGCAGACCTAGCGCCACTGAATCTTCAGTGTTGCTGCCGTTGTCATGTTCTTCTTTGATGCGAGACAGCAAAAAGAGTTCGTAGTCCATCGACAATCCGAAAGTCACAATTGCAATCAGCACCATGCTCGATGTGTCCATCGTGTTGGTAACCGTGTATTCGCCAGTCAAGAATTGGAGGTTTCCGTTTTGGAACATCCAAGTCAAGAGACCCATCGTTGCTCCAAGACTTAATACATTCAGGATTACGGCTTTAATCGGCAACAGGACACTGCCAGTGAATAAGAACAAAATTATGAAAGTTGCTATCGCAATCCAAAGCAGAACCTTTGGCAGTTGTGTTGCGATGCCGGTTTGGGAATCAGTGAAGTCCGCAGCCCCACCTCCCACAATTGCTTTTTCATTTAATGCACGAATTTCAACGACTTGATCCATAGATTTGGTTGAACGTGCAGCGATGGTGCTGATGGCGCGCACACGTACATAGTTTTCAGTTTCCATCTTTGTCGAAGGCCATCCGAACTCAGGTCCTAGCGGTGTAAATACGCCATCAGCAAAAACTCCTGCTTGCGTTTCAACGCGGCTGATGTCCGAGCGTTTGGAGAGTTCGGTTGCAAATTCTGTAACTTCAGCATCAGCGACGCTTTGTTCAAACATCACTTCGATCGGAGTTGATTCTTTTGATGTGAAGTTGTCCCGCAAAACCTTGGATGCAATTGCTACTGGATGATCTTTTGCCAAGACTCGGTCATCTACTTGACTAAACACTGCTGTTTGCAGCGGCAACATCATTGAAACTAGCATCGCAAGAGTTGCAGTGACGGTAATCCACGGATGGCGCATCACAAAGCGAGCAACCGTTGACCAAATTCCTTCATCTGATGGCGCAAGTGAGCCACGGCGAACACGAAACTTGTCCACACTTCCACCCAGCACCCGCAAAGCAGCTGGCAATAGCACCAATGCGCCAACAATTGCTGACAAACAAACAAGGACACCCGCATATGCGAAAGACTTTAGGAATTCCTGTGGGAATAAGACAAGCGAGCCAAGTGTGATTGCGACAGTGATTCCTGAATACATAACTGTTCGACCTGCGGTGTGAACCGTGTTCTTGACTGCGGTTTCAACATCGCGTCCAAGTTTGCGCTCTTCGCGAAATCGATTGACCACTAGTAGCGAATAATCGATTCCAAGTCCAAGTCCAAGTCCAGTGATGAGATTAAGCGAGAAAACACTTACTTCTGTGAATTGCGCAACCGCCCAAATTCCGAATATTGCGCCGAGAATTGAGGTGACACCAACAATTAGAGGCATACCAGCTGCGATTGCGGTTCCGAATATAAACAAAAGTAAAACCATGGTGATGGGAATGCTCACCATCTCAGCAAATTTGATGTCTTCAGTAATTTGTCCATTGATGCCATTGAGGATTGCGCCAGTTCCACCCAAGTAGATGTCTGCGCCATCCATTTTCGACGGAATTAAGTCATCGAGCTCTCGTGAAAGTTCATTTCGACTATCTAGTGATTCGCCACCTAGATAAATCATCACCAGGCCAAGGCTTGAATCTTCACTCTTTAGCTGAGAATTTAGTTGCGATTGAGGTGCTGTCCAATATGAATTGACCGCACTTACTCCATTAACTGAGTTAATTTTGTTCAACAATTTGTTGTAAGTCGCAAGAGTTTCTGGGCGATCAACAAAACCTTCAACGCCCACATCACCAAGCACCAAAGTTAAGTAAGGTTCCTCAACTTTGAAATCATCCGCGATGATTTCCCAAACTTTGGCGCTGTCACTGTATTGATCGCTATAACCGCCACCAGAAAGTGAAGGAATAATCGAGGTGCCGAACAAACCTGCCACAATAAAAGTTAGAGAAGTGACAACTAAAACAACTTTGGGGTGATTTACCGTTGCGTGTGAAATTTTGCGGAACATTTTTCCCTTAATCTTTTGATCTTAAGTTGGCACGAGTGAAATCAAATTGTTCATCAAACCCGATTGCTTGATACATCGCTAGCGCTCCGCGATTAATGCTGCGAACCCCAAGGTTCACAACTTCTGCTCCACGTGCAAATAATTCTTGTCCGGTGGCGAGTGTCACCAAACTTCCAATTCCCTGCCGTCGTGCAGATTCATCCACAACCACAGAAGAAATTACGTAAGCGCCAGTTTGCCACTGCACACCTGCAGCTGCACCAACAATTTCCTTTTGCGAATTGCGCGCAACCACCCAAAACATAATTTCATTGTTACCCGGCCAGGTTGATAAATCCGGCGCGTGAAGTTGCAAGAGTCGTTGAATTTCTGCGTTACAACTATCATCATTGATGATACTTACATTCGGTGCCACACTCTTTGGTGGGAACGGATGTGACCGGCGCATCCAAGTAACATCTCGAGAATCCTGAAAATTAAGCTGCTTTGCAATCTCTACTGGCAGCGAAACTTGCGTAACTACATGGCCTTGTGTTGCCGCATCGTTTAGCACTTTTGCATAATTCAAAAGTGAAACATCTCCCGCAGCAGACAACCAAAGATTGTCGCCAGTGTTTGCTAAACAGAAAACTTCATTGCCGATCTTCCAACCCTTTATAAATATGTATGGCATGACCATGGCAAGTTGGTACCAGTGCGCATGTGGCTTGAAGTCTTCCCAATTGTCGAAACGTTCCATAATCACCAAGGGCTCGGGGCGGTCAATATTGTGGCTAATCCAAGCAGCATCATTACAACTCCGCCAATTGTGCGCATAGTTACTAGTCGATTTGGTGAAGATGCAAACCAATCGCGTGCTGTGCCCGCAAGTAATCCGTACATACTGTCGAAGGTGAAACCGAGTACACAAAATAATGCGCCGAGCGCAAAAAGCTGTGAAGTAATTGAAGCAAATTTCGTATCAACAAAATGTGGCAGTACAGCAGCGAAGAAAACGATAACTTTTGGATTCAAAATTCCGACTACAAAACCTTGCTGAATAGTTTTTAGTTTTGTTGGTGCATTGCCGACTACTTCAACAATTGAAGCGGCGGTGGACACGCGATGGCGAATCGCATCTATGCCCAGCCAGATGATGTAAGCGCCACCCACAATTTGCACCAGTGAGTACATCAACTCAGATTGTTGCAAGATCGGACCTAGTCCTAGCGCAACTCCAATGCTCAAAACAAAAACACCGATTGTGTTTCCGAGCACTGTTAGAACTGCAATCGTGCGTCCCCAAGAAATTGCGCGAGCGATTGTGAAAAGAACGCTTGGTCCGGGAATCAAGATGATTGCAATTGCCGAAACCAAATACGGCACCAAGTGCTGCGGGGCAATCATTGAAAACCTACTAACTAAACCTAATTTTCGAAGTCTACCTTCAGGGGTAATAGCGATTCTTAATCGATGGTTGCATAGGGTTTAGCCGTGGCAATTCTGATTGATTACCCGTACTGGCCGAGGTGGGACCGAATGTGGTGCCACTTGGTTAGCGATGAATCTCTGGAAGAACTCCACGAATTTGCGCGGGAATTAGGGATTCCTGAACGCGGGTTTGGTGGAGATCATTACGACGTGCCGGCAGAAATCCGCGAAAAAGCGATTGCACTTGGAGCTATTGAAACCGATTCACGCGAAATCGTGCGTCGTTTGAAAGCTTCTGGCTTGCGCAAGCGCGTTCACCATCAGCCTTAATTACTTGTAGCGATTTGAGATTCGCTTCTCAACAATAAATGTGTAAACCGGAATGGTTCCGGCAAGAATATTCAAAATAAGTTCTTTGTAACTCCACTTGGCTTTCAATCCTAAATCGATGGTCACGAGGGTGTAGACCATGAATATCCAGCCGTGCGCCATCCAGCCATAAGAGATCCAGGCATCTTGGTGACCAAAAACATATTTCAGCGGTAAACCGACAAATGACATTACGGCTAAGACTGTTCCAGTGAATAGCGCCATAAACCGGTATCGGGAGGCTGCAACCTGAAGCTCTTTTAGTTTGAATGCGTCGTTCATGAATCTCCTCTTTAGTTAAGTCTATTCTGAATTCTTTTCGCGCAACTCGTCACGCACAAATCGGCTAAACAAAAAGATTGTGAATGCGGCGAATATCCACCACTGCCAGGCATAAAAAAGGTTTCGGATATCTATACCTACTGGAGGTAAAACAACCAAATTCTGTGGCACATCGCGAGTTACCAAGAGATAGCCATCTCGGACATTCGACTTCCAACGAATCACAAGGTCGTCAGTATTGATTGCAGAAACTGAAGCGGCTGGTATGTGCGCGGCTGGCAACTGTTTGAAATCTTGGGCTGGCTGAATTCTGCCCGTCCATGTTTCGCCACCAGATTGCAATTCACAGTAGTTGGCAACACTTGCAATCGCGATCAACGAGTCATCTGCTAATTTGATTGCAGCTACATTCCAGTCAATCCCTTGAGTTGGAATTTGATTCTTAAAGGTATGGTCGCAGACTAGTTCGCCATTAACCACAACTTTTTGTCCATAGAAATTTTCTGGGACATATTCACCAAGTTTTGACACTGTTTCAAGTTCAACAGTTTTGGCATTCAGGATTTGAGCTTCCACATCTGCGCGATAGGCCCGGGAGTATTGCCAAACCCCAAGAGCTGCAGTTACCACTAGCGAAAAGAGTGCAAGAAAAGTGGCAATCAAAATTCGCAATGTTGTGCGAGACATATATTTATTCTTTGTCTTTGAAATTCTTGTCTAGACGCTTCAGTCTTGAATTCATATTCCGCCAAAGCAAAACCACAGCAACAGCCATACCAAAGAAAAAGAATCCGCCAATCCAACCTGCAGTGAAATTTTCGATTGGAACTTCAGAGATATCTACGGGATCGGCAAAAAACATTTCAACTCCAATTGGTGCGTCTTAGCCAATTTTGCTCCTTGCCGAGAGACTTCGCTCAGTTAGGGGTAAATTCCACCCTGACTTGGAGGTGGAAATGGCTGTTTCTCGTGCCACAGTTCCACCGGAGTTATACGAGCGATACGGACTCAAACCTCGCAACCCTTTCCTTCTAGTTTCAGTCTGGACTGTTGCATTTGCAGTATTTGGTTTCCTTTTTCTGCAGGTTAATAGTGGTCAGCAAGAGGATGTTGAAACTCGGCTCATCTCTTGGGACGCGAAATCCGAAAAAGAAGTTCAAATATCTTGGACGTTATATCAGTCTGAAAATCAACCCGTGTATTGCGTTTTGAAGGCGCAAGATTCTGATCAATTTGATGTTGGCTTTGCAATATTCATGGCCACCCAGACTGATTCGATCCCACAATTCACTCACACCTTAAAAACAAATGCTGAGGCTTTCGCAGTTATCACTCCGACCTGCGAATTGCAGCCAGAGGCGCTTTTAGGCTCGCATTTCCGCCCAGGATTACTTCCACCAGCCCAGGACTTACCACTTTTTGCACCGTGGCAGTGGAATTCCTGAGGGTTGCTACCTTTACCCCACTAATTTCGCAAGGAGTTCATCATGACCGAACACACCACTTGGCTTACCCAAGCTGCTTTTAATCGCCTGCAGGCCGAACTTGATGAACGTAAAGGTGCAATCCGCGACGAAATTACTGCTCGCATTGTGCAAGCCCGTGAAGAGGGCGACCTCAAAGAAAATGGCGGCTACCACGCGGCTCGTGAAGAGCAAGGCAAGAATGAAGGCCGAATTGCCCACTTAGAGCATTTGCTATTGCATGCAAAAGTTGGAACTCCAGAAGTTCCAGACGGTGAAGTTCACGTCGGTCGAGTTGTGACAATTGAGTTTGCCCCTGATGACTCGGAAACCTACTTGATTGGATCTGCTGAAGAAGCAAGCCACTCAAGTCACCAAGTTTTAAGCCCAACTTCTCCACTTGGTCAAGCATTGATTGGCAAAAGAATTGGCGATGAAGTCAGCTATGCCTTACCAAACGGTCGCACTGCAAATGTAGTTTTGGTTGACGTCCAAAACCACTAATGAAAAATCCTCTAGAAACTCTTCGAAACCGCGTACCACTTCTTCGCGAATTACCGATTGAAGTAACCGCGGTTAGCATGGTTGCATTCTGTGTCGCGTTGGGTTTTGGAATCGTTGCACCAGTCATTCCAGCTTTCGCTCGTGAATTTGGCGTGAGTGCATTTGCGGCAAGTTCGGTAGTTTCAGTTTTTGCCGGAATGCGTCTAGCTGGCGCACCACTTGCCGGAAAGTTTGTCGATCTAATTGGCGAAAGGCGAACGCTTTCTTTTGGATTGGCAGTTGTATCAATTAGTTCTTTTACCGCAGGCCTTTCCCAAAACTTTTGGCAACTTTTGGTGCTGCGCGGTTTGGGTGGTCTTGGCAGCGTGGCTTTCTCAATTGCATCAATGGCTGTCATCATCAGAGTGGTTGAACCTGGCCTTCGAGGCCGCGCATCGAGCGCTTGGTCGGGCGGTTTCTTACTCGGCGGATTGGCCGGGCCAGCTGTTGGTGGAATTTTTGCCGCAATCTCACTCCGGGCACCGTTTTTTGTTTACGCAGTGACTCTGGTGTTTGCGAGTTTGGTTTCTTGGTACAGCCTTCGAAATGCGCACCTAACTGAAAGTGTCGCAACTTCCGAAGAAGTTGGCACTTGGAAAGATGTATGGAAAGCATTTAGAAATCGTGCGTATGCGGCCGCGGTCGGAGTGAACTTTTCAAATGGTTTTGTTCGGATGGGAATCCTTAATGCGATCGCGCCACTATTCGTAGTTGAAGCACTAAATAGCCAAGTGAGCCTTGCTAGCACTGGTTTTCTATTTAGTGCAATTGGGCAATTCATTTTGATTTCCAAAGCTGGCCGCTGGGCAGATTCAATTGGCAGAAAACCTGTATTGATTGCCGGCACTCTGCTTTCAGGAGTTGGCATGATCACAATGGGTGGGATAGAAAACATTTCTGCCTACTTCTTGGCGATGTTTGTTTTAGGTGTCGCTGGAGCTTTTCTTTCATCCGCTACCCCTGCGGTACTAGGCGATGCAACGGCTGGCCAACCGCGTGGACCAGTTATTTCTGCTTACCAAATGTCTTCGGACCTTGGTGGAATTTTTGGTCCAGTTTTTGGTGGCTGGCTTTTGGACTTTGCTACCAGAAATTATGGCGAACAACATGCTTTCGAAGTGCCATTCATTGTTGGTGGTGTGATTGCAGCAAGTTCGGTGATTTTGGTTCTGCGGATGAAAGAGACTTTGATTAAAGTTGCTCCAATAAAGGATGCATGATGGCAAAAACAATTTACCTTGGAATGGGCTGCTTTTGGGGAGCTGAAAAGAAGTTTTGGTCTTTACCTGGAGTAGTTGAAACTTCTGTTGGATACCAAGGTGGGCATACCAATGATCCGACTTACAAAATTGTTTGCGCAGGCGGCACAAATCACATTGAAATTGTCAAAGTTGTGTATGACGAAAACGTGATCCCAACCAGAGAGATTCTCCGAGTGTTTTGGGAAAACCACGATCCAACTCAAGGCAATCGCCAAGGTGGCGACATCGGTACGCAATATCGCAGCGCTTTGCTATGGACTGACGACGAACAAGCCGCTGAATGCGAGAAGACTGCTAAAGAGTTTGGTGACATTCTTTCAAAAAATGGAATTGGTCCCATCACTACTCAAATTGAGTCAGCTGCAAGCCACAAATATTGGCTAGCTGAGGAATACCACCAAAAGTATTTGATTAAGAATCCAAATGGCTACGATTGCCATGCGCACACGGGCTATTTCTTACCGAAAGATTAATCAAAAACATTAGCCAAGTGAATTTGCAATACTTATTGCGATTCCATCCAAGATATCTTGCTCGCTAACCACAATTGAATCAACTTTCAGTCTCTCAACAATCCGATCGAGCACTAGAGCGCCTGCACCAATCACATCAACCCGCCCTGGGTGCATATATGGAAGTGCCGCTCTTTGATCGCGGGTCATGGCCAAAAACTTATCCGAAGTCCGATGAATTGATTCTGCTGAAATCACACTTCCATGAATTGCTTCTCGGTCATATTTGTCTAACCCAAGAGCCATTGCTGCAACGGTTGTCACCGAGCCCGCCAAGCCAATGACGGTCACAGCTTGATTGAGAGGGACTACTTGTGCGGCCAGCGAGATTGCTTCTTCAATGTCTTTGGTTGCAGCCGCGATTGCATCCGCAGTCGGTGGGTCTTGATTCAAATGCCGCTCGGTCATTCTGACACAACCGATATTCACCGACTTTGCAAAGTCGGGCTTTTCAGTTCCAAGAACGAATTCCGTTGACCCGCCACCAATATCCAAAACTAGATATGGACCTTTGAAGTTTTTGGCGAGTGCAAAAGTAGCGCCAGCGAAAGAAAGCTCAGCTTCAGTGTCACCGCTTATGACTTCCAGTTCGCAACCGAGTCTAGATTTCACGCCTTGTGCAAACTCTTCTCGATTAGAAACATCGCGCGAGGCAGATGTTGCGATAAAGCGCATTGCTTTGACTTCGTGGGTTTTGATTAATTCAGCGTATTCATCACAAGCGGCGAAAACTCGTGCAAGTGCAGCGTCGCTAAATCGTCCGGTTGCGTCCACACCTTCGCCGAGCCGCACAATAATCATTCTGCGAGTAAGTTCGGTGAGAGTTCCATCTTCTTCAATGCGAGAGATCAACAACCTAATTGAGTTTGTGCCACAGTCAATAGCAGCGATATTTATCATTCCACTTCCCCGTTTAAGCATGAGTGGTCTCCCCACTCATTCAACATTTCAAGCGCCAAATCTCCGATTGGGTTAACGCCAGGTCCTTTTGCCAGGGAGTGTCCTACCAAAACATGGAGACACTTCACACGATTTGGCATGCCACCAGCCGAAATATCTTTTATTTCTAGAACTTCGCCTAATTCATTTCGGTCCTGCAAGTATGAATCGTGTGCATGCTTATATTGTTTTTGAAGCTCGGGATCTGAATGAAGTTTTTCTTCCAACTGTTTCATCACACCGTCGGCTTCAAGCGTTCCAATTCGGCTAGTGAGTCGTGGGCAAGTGACGTAATAGGTGGTTGGAAAAGGTGTCCCGTTTTCTAATCGCGGCAAAGTCTTAACCACATCTGGATTTCCGCACTTACAGCGGTGTGCAACTTCTACCACCCCTCGAACTTCACGTCCAAGTTGCGCGCACATCGCATCGATGTCGCGTTTATCAACGGCCACTATTTCTCGCCAACTTCTTCCAAAAGTGGTGGCGCAGTGTCGGCCGCATCATGAAGAGATGACCACAAAGTGCGATACCAGGCAGGTCTTACACCAACTTCTTCCGTCTGACTTTGCACAATTGCTTGTGCCTCATCTGCTTCAAGCACAATGTAACCAACTTCATTTGGCATTACATAGTGAAGTCGATTTCGAGCTTGCGCTTTGACGTATGCAGGATCTTTCCAACGCTCAACCTGATTTTGAAGTTCCTTAATTCGAGCCTCATTTGCATCTTGTGAACTTTGCAGTGTGTTTATCCGTCCACGTTGATCGAGATAATTCTTTAATGGAATTGCGGTTGTAACCACAAAGACCAAAATCAGAATTATTAACAAAACACCACGAGCACTTAAATAAACACGACGACCAACTGCTCCATTTTCAGAAGCTGCTGGTCGCCGTGATGTCATGCGGTTATTTTGCAGGATTTAGCGCTTGAAACGTGGGAATGAACCCGCGCCAGCGTAAACGGCTGCATCATCAAGTTCTTCTTCAATGCGAAGAAGCTGGTTGTATTTAGCAACGCGTTCAGAACGAGCTGGTGCACCAGTCTTGATTTGACCACAGTCGGTCGCAACTGCGAGGTCTGCAATCGTGGTGTCTTCAGTCTCACCTGAGCGGTGGCTCATCATGCTTCGGTATCCAGCACGATGTGCCATCTGAACTGCATCGAGAGTTTCGGTCAAGGTACCGATTTGATTTACCTTCACTAGCAACGCATTTGCTGTGTTTGATGCAATACCGCGGGCCAAACGTTCTGGATTGATCACAAAAAGATCGTCGCCAACTAGTTGAACTTTTTCGCCAAGTTTTTGCGTGATCAAGTTCCAACCATCCCAGTCTTCTTCAGACATTGGATCTTCGATTGAAACCATTGGGAAATCTGCCACTAATGATGCGTAGTAATCCACCATTTGATCTGCAGTTAGCTTCTTCCCTTCGAATCCGTAAGCACCATCTTTGAAAAATTCTGTTGCTGCCACATCGAGTGCAAGAGCGATATCTGTGCCAAGTTTCAAGCCAGTCTTCTCAACTGCAACTGCAATCAATTCAAGGGCTGCACGGTTGTTGGCCAGGTTTGGGGCGAAACCACCTTCATCACCGAGGCCAGTTGCAAAACCTTCTTTTTTCAAAACTGACTTAAGTGAGTGGTAAACCTCGGTGCCTTGACGAAGAGCTTCGCGGAATGTTGGCGCACCAATCGGAGCAATCATGAATTCTTGAATATCAACACCGGTATCTGCATGTGCGCCACCGTTGAGAATGTTCATCATTGGAACTGGAAGTGTGTGTGCGTTTGGCCCGCCGACATAGCGGAACAAGGCCAAGCCAGCGCTGTCAGCAGCAGCTTTAGCGACTGCCAGTGAAACGCCAAGGATTGCATTTGCGCCTAGGCGTGACTTGTTTGGTGTGCCGTCTAGATCAATCATGGTCTGGTCAATCAAGCGCTGGTCGTCAGCTGGGAAGCCATGAACTTCGTGTGCAATTTCTTCGATTACTGCAGCGACGGCATCCTGAACGCCTTTACCTAGGTAGCGATCGCCACCATCGCGGCGTTCATTTGCTTCAAATGCTCCGGTTGATGCGCCTGATGGCACAGCAGCCCGGGCGATAGTGAAATCATCGAGGATTACTTCAACTTCAACTGTCGGATTTCCGCGTGAGTCAAGAATTTCGCGGGCGTATACATCTTCAATCGTGGCCACGTCAGGCTCCAATTCATAAGTTTTGGGGACGGGCGGAGTTTAGCGGTCAGCTTCCTGAGCCTGAATGCGAGAGCGGAAGCTCGCCACAACCTTGCGCATCTGCCCTTCAACATCAATTCCAGCCAACTGCATCTGCGCAATCAGAGCCAGAATCAATTCGGAAGATTCTTCGGCATCTAGCCCAAGTTTCTGAGCTTTTGCCAAGATTTGCGGCGAGATGGGTGGCAACTGATTATCGTTCTTTAACCTTGTGACTAATTTTGAAATTTGAGTTAGCGGCGGCATCGAAACTGGGACGCCTTCAGTAACACTCTCGCGCGACTTCTCTGCGTTTTTGATTGCCTGCCAATTTTGCTCGACAACTGTCGCATCAGGCGCGTCAACAATTTCACCATTTTCATTTGGGAATACATGTGGATGTCTACGAATTAATTTTTCACTGATTGCATTTGCAACATCATCAATGTCAAAGGGTGCAACTTCTCTTTCTTCGCCAATTCGGGCATGAAAGAAAACCTGCAGCAACAAGTCACCAAGCTCTTCGACTAAGTGATCTCGGTCTTTTGAATCTATTGCATCAATAGTTTCGTAAGTCTCTTCAATTAAATATTTGATTAATGATTCATGAGTTTGTTCAGCATCCCAAGGACATCCACCTGGGCTGCGAAGTTTATTCATTACTTCACGTAATTGAATCAAACCTTCGTTAGACATAATTAGCTAGGCATTAAAGCGGTCTTAAGTTGCTTCCAAGTGATTACAGCATCACTTTGCGAATCAACTACACCGAATTCATTTAGGACGAAAGTTCCAAATCGTGGGTTAACTTCAATATCCACACGCTTGCCATATTCCAAAAGGAAGTCCACAGCAGCAGCCGATTGGCTATCTGGGATTCCTTGTGGATCTAGAGCCTTGCCGATGTTTTCAAAATTTATGGTGGTTCGAATGTTTGCATCGATTGCAGAGCGAGGGATTGCATTTTCAGCCGCAGTTTTGATGAATGCCTTTTTTCCACCAAACATCGATTGGTAATTGCGCTTTGTCGCTTGAATGTCCGCTTCAGTTGCGGCGATACCAAGTTCAGTTGCGGCCAAATTGACTAACTCATCTAGAACAAAAGCTGAGATAAGTGATTTGTTGATGCTTTTGTCTGTACCTGGCTTTAAACCACCTGCAAGGTCAGACATGATTTCGTTGTATTGCTGACCAATAGTTGAAACTGAAATTTCTTTGCCTTCAACAATTGCGGCCGCGCCAGCATTTTGAACCTGGGCACAAGATGACAAAGTCAGCATTGCAACCAGCGCTACTAGAAACTTCTTCACAATATCTCCTACACAATACTTGCGGTAAATGCGTTAATTACTTCGCTTACCCACTCAAGCAGCTCGCTATCTGTTTGATCCGCAGGCCGTGGCACCGAAATAGATTCAGTAGCCGGTTTGATGAGTGTACGTGGGTAAAGTCTAGAAATCCGCAGCTGCTTACTCTCAGGCAGGACTATGTTGGCAAACCTGACGCTCGATGGACTAGCGATTACCTCCCGAAGCCCGGCTGCCTTCGCCACCTGTCTCAATGTTGCAACTTTCAAAAGCATTTGGACTGGCTCTGGCAACGGGCCATACCGGTCAATCATTTCGGCTTCAACTTCCGAAATATCTAACGATGTTTGGCACGCTGCTATTCGCTTATACATTTCAAGTCGCAATCGCTCTGCTGCCACATAATCGTGTGGCAAATAAGCATTCACTGGTAATTCAAGTCGCATCTCGTCATCTTGTTGACCAGTCTCACCTTTGAACTCGGCCAATGCTTCGCCGACTAAGCGCACATACAGATCAAAGCCAATGTCAGCAATGTGCCCGCTTTGCTCGCCACCAAGCAAATTTCCAGCTCCACGAATTTCGAGGTCTTTCATTGCAACTTGAATTCCGCTACCTAAGTCCGTGTGTTGCGCGATTGTGGTCAGGCGTTCATGTGCTGTCTCGGTCAACGGTTTATCGGGCGGATATAGGAAGTACGCGTAAGCACGCTCGCGTCCACGACCTACACGACCACGAAGTTGGTGTAATTGTGACAAACCAAACGCGTCAGCTCTTTCAATTATCAAAGTATTTGCGTTTGGAATATCAAGTCCACTTTCAACAATCGTGGTTGAAATCAAGACATCAAATTTCTTTTCCCAAAAGTCAATAATTATTTGTTCTAGTTGATGTTCATTCATCTGCCCATGCGCAATTGCAATTCGGGCTTCGGGAACAAGTGTCTGGAGTTTTGTTGCAGCTTGCTGGATGCTATTAACTCGATTGTGAACATAGAAAACTTGGCCATCCCGTAATAACTCTCGGCGAATTGCGGCTGCCACCTGTTTATTGTCGTACTGACCGACAAAGGTGAGGATCGGATGACGTTGTTCTGGTGGAGTTGTGATGGTGGACATTTCGCGGATACCGGTCAAACTCATTTCTAAAGTACGCGGAATTGGGGTTGCCGACATTGTTAGCACATCCACATTTGTGCGAATCGCCTTTAAGTGTTCTTTATGTTCAACACCAAAGCGCTGTTCTTCATCAACAATTACCAAACCAAGGTCTTTGAATTTAACGTCCTTGCTAAAAAGTCGATGGGTGCCAATCACAATGTCTACTGCACCAGAGGTCATGTCCTCTAAGACTTTTTTAACTTCAGAATCGGTTTGAAATCTAGATAAAGCTGCAAGCTTGATTGGAAATGGCGCATAGCGATCTTTAAATGTGTTGAAGTGTTGCTGCACGAGCAACGTAGTTGGAACCAATATTGCAACTTGTTTGCCATCTTGCACGGCTTTAAATGCAGCTCGGACTGCAATTTCAGTTTTTCCGTATCCAACGTCACCACAAATAACGCGGTCCATCGGCACGGTGCGTTCCATATCTCGCTTAACTTCATCAATCACAGTTAACTGATCTGGAGTTTCGTTATATGCGAATGCGTCCTCCAGTTCTTTTTGCCAAATCGAATCTGGTGAGAAAGCAAATCCAACAGCCGCATTTCGAGCCGCATAAAGTTTGATAAGTTCATGGGCAATTTGGCGAACTGCTTTTCGGGCTCGAGTCTTAGCTAACGCCCAGTCAGATCCACCAAGTCTGTGCAAGGTTGGGGTTTCCCCACCGACGTACTTGGTCACTAAATCGAGTTGTTCGGTTGGAACATAAAGCAAATCAACTGGACTGCCTTTTTTGGCTGGTGAATACTCAAGCACCAAATATTCCCGAGTGGCATTTCCGATTGTCCGCTGTTCCATTGCGCAGTAGCGACCAACACCGTGCTTTTCGTGAACAATGAAATCGCCAACTTTTAGGGTGAGCGGATCAATTGCACGTTTGCGTTTTGATGGCATTTTTACAACATCACGCATCGATCCGTGCTGACCAGAAATATCTTCTTCGGTCAGGAATACGAAGTCGGGGGCTAAAAATCCGTGAGATTGATTTGCTTGTACAACTTGAACAAGCGAAGTGCTTAGTTTGTTTGTGTCATCAACAATCCGAGCGACAACATCGTTTGTTCCAAGCGCCTCAACCATGCGCTTGGCTGAACCATGTCCCTGAGTTGAAATCAAAACAGGTTTTTTGTTGGCCAAATAACTTTGAATATCCGAAACCAAAAGCTCGTAATTACCTCGGTAATTCGGCGCAATTGCGATGTCAAGATTGATCACATCTGAAATTTCTTCATCAGAGCTGAATGGAGAAATGCCCCACCAATTTATTTTTCGCCGACTAGCAATTTCTCGCAGTTGTGACAAATCTCGATAACTTGTCTCCCCAAGGTCAATTGGGGTTTTATTTCCGGCGGCTGCATTTAGCCATGATGCTTCCAAAAACTCTTGACTGGTTGCCACCAGGTCGTGAGTTCGAGTTCTGATCCGTTCAGGATCGCACCCAATAACCAAGGCACCCGAAGGTAGCAAGTCAATTAAAGTCTCCAAACCGTCAGCAAGAACTGGGCTTAAAGATTCGATCCCTTCTACATAAATGCCTTGCGAAATTTTTTCAAAGACTTCAACTAGTTCTGGATGAATGCGGGTTAATTTCTCTGCCCGAACTTTTACTGCCTCTGTAATTAGCAACTCGCGACAAGGTGGAGCAAACAAACCATTTTCGGCTTCGCTCAAGGAACGTTGGTCGATTACAGCGAAAAACCTAACCTCTTCGACTTCATCGCCGAAAAACTCAATTCGAATAGGGTGTTCTTCAGCAGGTGGAAAAACATCAACCAATCCACCACGAACTGCATATTCGCCACGACGTTCGACTAAATCTACTTTTTGATAGCCAGCATTGAATAACTTCTCCGCCAATATCGAAATTTCAATTTCGTCCCCTCGCTTTATAACGACTGGTTCAATGTCGGCGATGTCTTTAATCAATGGCTGAATAACTGCGCGAATTGACGCAACCACTACTTTGATTTCAGATTGGCGATCTTCCTTGGCGTGAACCAACCTTCGAAGCACAGCAAGTCGTCTTCCAATTACATCTGTCGAAGGTGAAAGCCTTTCGTGCGGCAACGTTTCCCATGGGACAAATTCCACGACCGATTCTTTGTCTAGAAAAGATGCAAGTTCAGAAGTTAAATCTTCGGCTTCGCGGCTAGTTGCAGTTATTGCAAGAACAGTTCTGGTCGAGGCTAAATCTGCAACTAATGCCGATCGAATTGCGCGCGGTCCAGAAATTTCACCCTGCGGCGCAAGCAAAATCTGTTTTGTTGCATCCTGCCAAGAAGGTATGGAATTTAGACTTGTCAGGAGACCCGACAAACTCTTTTCCATTATTCCTACCGATTCTTTAAGACTGACAAAACCATTGCTTGATGATGAGGCCAAGTAGCTACATAGGACGCAGTCTTAGGTGGCATCTGGTTAAACACCAAATCCCGACCCTCCATATCCGTGATTGCCAGTCCTTGGTGTAGGCCAATTGCAGTCGGGGCGGCTGAATCCCATTCGTTAAATCCAGCGCTACTTACATACAAATCTGCTCTACCTGTTAGTACTCGATCAACTTTTCCTCCGACCGAACCACAATTGTCGATTTCAACACCGGTGTAACCCAAGGCTTTCACCTTTGGAATTAATCCTTCTGTCAGAAGGGTAAGTAGTTCTTTACTCTCACGTGGAGATGCAATAATCACAAACGGTCGAGCGCCAGCTTCGCGAACTGTTACATATTTAACTTCAGTAGTGGTCCATGCAAATTTGTGTTCAGGTAATACGACAGCTCCAGCAATCAATTTCTTTTCCGAGCTACTCCAAAGGGCCACATGGATTGCGCATTCTGGAAGTGACCGTGCGTATTCATAAGTACCATCAACCGGATCAATAATCCAGACTCGATCGGCAGCCAACCTTTCGTTTGAATCAGCAGATTCTTCGGAAAGCACAGCATCTTCTGGCCTATGTTGAGCAAGTTGTTCAAGTAAATAATCGTTTGAAGTCAGGTCAGCTTTAACGGCAAGCTTTTTTGCAGCATCGTTGTCCGAGGTATCAATGTTTGCTTCTTTGCGAATGTCCATCACAATTTCGCCAGCGCGAGTTGCAATCTCAAGTGCTAATTCATGATCGTTCATTTGTTATACCTATTCTGTGCATCCGTTAGACCTTTTGAGATTAGTGTTTCGACCGCGTCACATACTTCTTCATTGAAAACAGCGAGTTCTTTACTCTCAGCACTGGCAAAAGGTTTCAGTACGTATGCCGCAGGATCCATCTGGCCAGGTGGCCTGCCGATTCCTAATCTAATTCGCAGCCAATCTCCGCTTCCTAATGCTGAACGAATACTGCGTAATCCATTGTGCCCATTGTCCCCACCACCGAGTTTCATTCGAATGCTAGCGAAATCGATATCTAGTTCATCGTGAAGCACAATTAATTTGTCGGATTCGATTTTGTAAAAGTTCATCAAGGCTTTTACCGCGGCGCCTGATTGGTTCATGTAAGTCTGTGGGAAAACCAAAATCACACGCCCACTACCAAAGCGACCTTCCGCCACAAAAGCCTGGGCCTTTTTATGGCGAGAGAATTTCAAACCTAATCGATTCGCCCAAACTTCTAATGCGATAGCGCCAATATTGTGGCGAGTTTTTGAATATTCTGCACCGGGATTTCCAAGACCAACAACAAGCCAAACAGAGTCAGACATCCCGATTCCTTTCTCTGACCGAAAACCCTATGAAAAAACCGCGCCTCAAATCAATGAGACGCGGTAGATTCTAAAAACTTATTTCGAACGAGCTGCTGCGTCTGCGGCGCTTAGAATCACAAAATCTACATGTTCAAGATTTTGAGTTACTGGATCGCGCTGAATATCGCGAGGTGCAACAACTTGGCCTTTGCCAGCACCAGTTAGTTCGATGATGTTGTTGACATCACGAAGGATCAGTGCGATTTCTTTTGCGTCAACTGCAACGTGAAGCAGTTCGGCACCTTGACCATAAACAACTGCAGGGATTTTGCCGTTCTGACGTAGGCGACGGGCAGCACCTTTACCGAAGTCGCTTCGTAGGCTCGCTTCGATTGATACCTTTGGCACGGTCATGCTCCTGAAATACTCGGGTTTTGCGCACCTTGGCGTGGACAATGGCTGTCCTTCGTCGATGACGGTCATAAACCCTCGCCGTGGAGCAGGCGAAGTATGCCAAACCCCAAAATCGGGCTTTTAGGTGGGGTCTAGTTATCGAAAAGCGAGGTCACTGAGCCTTCGGTGAAGACTTCATTGATTGCAGTGGCAATCAATGGAGCGATCGACAGGATTTCCATCTTGTCGAACTTGCGATCCTCAGGAATTGGCAAAGTGTCGGTGACTAGCACCTTTGAAATCTTAGATTCGCTTAAACGCTGCTTAGCTGGGTCGGAGAAGATACCGTGGGTGGCAGCAACAATAACTTCGCTAGCTCCGGCTTCAAAAAGTGTTTCAGCAGCTTTGGCGATTGTGCCACCTGTATCGATCATGTCGTCGACGATTACACAAATGCGACCATCCACTTCACCAACTACTTCAAACATCTTGACTTGGTTTGGAACGTCTGGATCGCGACGTTTATGGATGATTGCAAGTGGTGCGCCAAGAATGTCAGTCCATTTTTCAGCAACGCGAACTCGACCAGCATCTGGTGAAACAACAGTCACTTTGGAAGTGTCGACAGTGTTCTTGATGTGACCTGCCATTAAAGGCAATGCAAACAAGTGGTCTACAGGTCCGTCAAAGAATCCTTGAATTTGCGCAGTGTGTAGATCAACCACCATTAAGCGATCTGCACCAGCTTGCTTAAAAAGGTCGGCGAGCAAACGTGAAGTAATTGGTTCACGTCCGCGATGTTTTTTATCTTGCCGTGCATAACCTAGGAACGGCGCAATCACAGTGATGCGTTTTGCTGAAGCGCGCTTCAATGCGTCAACCATGATTAGTTGTTCCATAATCCATTTGTTGATTGGTTCGCTATGAGTCTGAATTACGAATGCGTCGCATCCGCGAACTGATTCTTCGAATCGGACAAAGATTTCACCGTTCGCAAAATCGTATGCAGTGGTTGGAACTACTTCTGTTTTCAAAGCGTTTGCAACATCTTGAGCAAGAACAGGATGCGAACGTCCTGCGAACAGCATTAACTTCTTGCTAGGTGAAGCTTGGATTCCAGTCACTATTTCTCCGTTTCGGTTTTTTCGTTTGCTTTAGTTGCTGCGATGTCGGAAGTTGAACCTGCGCGCTTCATCCGAACCCAGCCAAGAATATTTCGTTGCTTTGCTCGACCAACAGCCATAGAGCCTGCTGGCACATCTTCAGTAATCACACTTCCCGCCGCTGTGTATGCGCCATCACCGATAATTACAGGAGCTACCAACATCGTGTCGGATCCGATGCGAACTGCATCACCAACCACGGTGTGATGTTTTTTGACGCCGTCATAATTCACAAATATTGTGGCAGCGCCAATGTTCGACCCTTCACCGATGGTGGCGTCGCCGACGTAAGAAAGGTGTGGAACCTTTGAACCAGCTCCAATGATGGAATTTTTGACTTCAACGTAAGCGCCAACTTTTGCTGCCTTGTGCAATTCACTGCCTGGCCGTAGGTAACTAAACGGCCCAACCTGGGCGCGAACCCCAATGTGTGAATCGTTTGCATATGACCGAGTGATTACTGCCCCTTCATCGACTGTGCAGTCAACCAAAGTCACGTCTGGACCGATGCGCGCGTCCTCACCAATTGCGGTTTTGCCTTGTAGGTATGTGGAGGGTTCAATCACAACATCGCGTGCAATCACAACATCAGATTCAATCCAAGTGGTGGCAGGGTCAACGATAGTGACACCTTCACGCATCCAGACATCGTTGATTCGGTTTCGCAAAATTTCTGTGCAGTGCGCTAGCTGTTTACGATCGTTGACACCGAGGATCTCAGTTTGATCCGCAACCGATACTCCAATGACAGATTTTCCAGCTTCATGGAGAATCTTGATTACATCTGTGAGGTATTCCTCACCTTGGGAGTTGTTGGTATTGATATTGGAAAGCGCATCTTCAAGAAGTTTGCGATTGAATACATAAATTCCAGAGTTGATTTCGGTGATTACTTTTTGTTCAGCCGAAGCATCTTTCTCTTCAACGATGCCAACTACGGCAGCTGACTTATCTCGAATGATACGTCCATACCCAAAAGCATCATCAACTTTGGCAGTCAAAATCGTCGCAGCCGCATTTGAATCGTTGTGTGCTTGCCACAAAACGCGTAGCGCTGCTCCAGTTAGCCGCGGTGTATCGCCATACAGAACCATCACATTGTCGGAATCAGAGTCCGCACTTTGATTTCCAAGCGCAATTCGAACTGCATGTCCAGTTCCATTACGCGGGGATTGTTCAACCTTTAGAACTGCTGGTTGATTTTCAGAAAGCCACGCTTCAACTTCTTCGCGACCACTGCCGGTAACCACCAAAACTTTTTTTGGTTCTAGTTGCCAGGCGGCATTAATCACGTGACCCAGAATGGGGCGACCAAGAATCGGGTGAAGAACTTTGGGGAGTTTGGACCGCATCCGCGTTCCTTCACCGGCGGCTAGAACCAGCACGAGTGACGGGGTTGACACGAATTTCCTCCCAAGAGACAGGGCAAACCCTAGCCTGAGAGACTTTTAATGGGAATGCTCCCCGTCGAGGATTCGAA
>JACCDO011505326.1_pt1 | contig 21354 bp, 23 predicted proteins | sample 7446101 | NCBI WGS metagenome assembly JACCDO01 (sample SAMN15323440, study PRJNA562643) | freshwater metagenome | isolation source: river surface water | place: USA:Blue River Watershed | collected 2017-08-16
AGACCTACGTGGCGACGAGTGAACGCAATCGGCTTGATCATCAACTCATGTTTCCTGAGAGAGGTATTATTACCGATCGCAATGGGGTGGAACTTGCCTGGAATGCGCCACCATCCGAGTCGTTAGGGTATGCAGAACGGAAGTACACCGAAGTGCCGGGATTCGGACACGTGCTGGGGTTTCTTCAGTATCCAGCACGAGACAAAAGTGGTGTGTATTATCGGACGGATTACGAAGCGGATGTGGGTGTCGAAGCATACTATAATGAGCAACTCCGAGGAAAGAAAGGTTTGCGCATCATTGAAACAGATGCGCTCGGTCGCGTCATGTCAGGGAACGTCATTGATCCACCGATTCCTGGAGAGCCACTAAGACTCGCTATTGATGCGCGGATGCAGCAAGAGTTTTATCGACTCATTGAAGAGGTATCCAAAGCAGAAGATTATCGCGGAGGTGCGGGAGCGGTGATGGATGTGGAAACCGGAGAACTCCTCACACTAGTTTCCTATCCCGAGTTCGATTCAAATGTCATGACCGCAAAGACCGATCAGGCTAAGATTCGTGCATACAACACCGATCCCTCTACTCCCTTTCTTAATCGTGCGGTCGCCGGGCTCTATACACCAGGTTCTATCGTGAAGCCAATGTTTGCACTCGGGGCGCTCGAAGAGGGGATCATCGGCCCAAATACCCTTATTGAAAGTGTGGGATATATTTCTATTCCTAACCCATACGTGCCCGACAAAGACACCCGCTTTAACGATTGGAAAGCGCACGGACTCATGGATATGCGCATTGCCATTGCACAGTCCTCAAACGTATACTTTTATGAAATAGCAGGAGGATACCGTGCACAAAAAGGACTCGGGATTGCTGGGCTTGAGCGATATGCTCGTGCATTTGGCTACGGAAGCACTACGGGCGTAGATGTGTTTGGAGAGGTTGCAGGGACTATTCCGAACCCCGAGTGGAAGAAGAAGCATTTTCCCACCGACCCCACATGGCGCATAGGAGACACGTACTTCACCGGTATTGGACAATATGGCATGCAGGCCACCCTCATGCAGGCACTCAAAGAAGCGAGCATCATCGCCTCAAAAGGCAAGGTGGTGGTGCCACATCTCTCGATGAATCGCACAGCACAGTTACCAGTGACGCGACTGCCATTTCAGGAAAAGCATTTTAATGTCATTCATGAGGGAATGCGCAGAGGAGTTTTGACTGGCACTGCATCGGTGCTCTCCAACAACAATTTGCGCATCGCGGCCAAGACCGGAACAGCAGAACTTGGGGTCACGAAGGCTCGCGTGAACTCATGGGTTATTGGATTTTTCCCCGTAGAAGCTCCGCGATATGCCTTTGCGGTCGTTATGGATAGAGGGGTCAAGGGGAATGCGACGAACGCGAGCTATGTGGCATCCCGCTTCTTTCCTTGGTTTGAGCGTGAGGTGGCAGGGGAGTACCTCGAAATACACGAGGACTAAGGCCATATATACAGATGTGCCTGTGCGTTGCCATCGACCCCACTATCTGCTATAATAGGGGTTCTATGGATACACAAAAAGACTACCTGAGCAAAGAGAAGCACACAGAACTCGAAGAAGAATTAGAGTATTTGACCCACGTCAAGCGCAAGGAAATTGCTGAGGCACTCGAAGCAGCAAAGGCACTTGGTGACTTATCTGAGAACGCAGAATATCATTCGGCGCGCGAAGCACAAGCTGGCGTCGAAGAGCGTATTGCTATTGTCGAAGAAATCCTCCGCAACGCAGTCATTGTCGGCGGACGACACAAGACCGATATGGTGGGTATTGGTTCGACGGTCACATTAAAGCGTGGCAAGGACACCAAGACCTACACCATCGTGGGTGCCGAAGAATCTGATGTGGTCTCAGGCAAGATTTCCAACAAATCTCCTCTTGGAGAGAGCATGATGGGGCGACGTAAGGGGGAGTCTTTTACCTGTGTGACCCCTCGCGGTGAAGAGAAGTGTGAAATCATCGAAATAAAATAAATCGTATGGCTGGTATTCCAGAAATCCGCGCCGAACGATTAAAGAAAATCGCCCGACTAAAAGAGTCAGGGCGTTCTCCTTACCCTAGTCGTGTTCCGAGAGATTCAACTCTCGCCTCACTGCGAGCGCGATTTCAGGAGGTGGTGACTTCTGGTGTATCGGTTTCGGTAGCCGGTCGCGTCATGGCTATCCGTGGTGCAGGAGCGATTCGCTTTGTGGTCTTGCATGATGGAACTGATCGATTCCAGACCGTATGGAAGAAAGATGTCATGTCCGAATCAGATTTTGCACTCGCTGAGGAGACGCTCGATATTGGAGATATCGTCTCGGTCACGGGAACATGCTTTACGACAGATCGCGGGGAGGCTAGCGTGCTCGCATCAACATGGGTGATGGGTGCTAAAAGCTTGCGCCCGCTTCCAGACAAGTGGCATGGCCTCTCTGACGAAGATGAACGCTTGCGTAAGCGGTATCTCGATATACTGGGAAATGATGAAGTGCGAGAGCTCTTTATCAAAAAATCCAAATTCTGGAATGCGATTCGAAGTTTCTTGCTCGAAGAAGGATTTCTCGAAGTCGAAACTCCAGTCATCGAGAACACCACCGGCGGTGCCGATGCGCGCCCATTTGCTACTCACCACAATGCTCTTGACCTCGATGTATTTTTGCGAATTTCGTGTGGAGAATTATGGCAGAAGCGACTCATGGTCGCAGGCTATCCGCGTGTTTTTGAAATTGGTCGCATCTTTCGCAATGAAGGCATCAGCCCAGAGCACGCACAGGATTATACTCAGCTCGAGTTTTATGCTGCATATATGGATCACGAGGAGGGGATGGCGCTTGTGGAGCGTATGTATCGACATGTCGCCAGTGTGGCATTTGGCACACAACAGTTTACTATTGGAAAATGGGAAGTGGATTTGAGTGGGCCATGGGAGCGCTATGATTACACTGACACAATCCGACGATTGACCGATGTCGATATCACGACGGCCACACTTACCGATATAGAATCCGCACTAAAGCGACTCAAGGTGGAATATGATCGCAAGGGGTGGAACAAGATCCGCGCTATCGATACACTCTGGAAGTTTTGCCGTAAGCAACTCGGTGGGCCAGGATTTCTGGTCAATGTCCCAGTTGAGATGTCTCCACTGGCCAAGCTGTCTTCGGATGGGCGTACCGTACTTCAGTTTCAACCTATTATTGCGGGAAGTGAAGTGGGGAAGGGGTACAGCGAGCTCAATGACCCTGTTGATCAAGCGGAACGCTTTCAACTCCAGCAGGATATGCGCGATGCGGGCGACGATGAAGCGCAGATGTATGATGAGGATTTTGTGGAAGCCCTCGAATACGGCATGCCACCCACATGCGGGTTCGGAGTATCAGAACGATTCTTTGCATTTCTCGCCAACAAGCCCATTCGTGAGGCGCAAATATTTCCGCTCATGCGACCAAAGGGGAGAGTGTAGCTCACGGTGTAATGCAAAACACCCGAATAATATTCGGGTGTGAGTGCTATGTGTCGACTTCGAGTTTCAATTTGATGTGTGGAACAGACTGATAGAGAAGGGTACATGACGGGTCATCCACCGCCTCGTTCCAGCGAGTGACAAAACTTATTACTGCTGATTCCGGTGTTTTCCCTATCCCAAAGAGGGGATTATTTGCCTCTCCGCGCTTGAGGTATAAGAGTGGAACTCTGGCGTAAAAAATGGGAGTATTGGGAAGTTCGCTCGTTGGTGGTGTGGCGGTGATTTGAATGTGAGTATCGTGGAAGATCAAGAATTCAGAAAGCTTCATTTGTGGGCACCAGTTATTCTGGCACAGAGCATATCATGATTTATGTGTTTGTCAACTTGCTCCCATTTGGTATTGCCCTGTAGTGTAGAAAAAGTGTAGTGGAGTATTACCATGAAGATTGAGTCCTCGGCTGAAGTGTCGTTTGAGTCACTTTCTGCATGGGTTGTGGGAATTGTGCTCCCTTTGTACCTATGGAATCATGGGCTCCCCAAAGACTGGAGACTCCTTGGGTTGAGTGTGACAGTGACGTTCATCAGCTGGGTATTCATCGCACGACAATTGGTGAACATTTGGAAGTCGACTCGCCATAAGCAATAGAAAGGAAAGCACCCGATTTGGGTGCTTTTTACTTGATCGGACGAACTTACACGTGAACGCGCTTGCGCCTGAGGTGCTTGGGGTCGCCCGCGAGCATGTGGGAGGAGGCGATGAGCGGGCCGCGCTCCTTCGGCTTCTCGGGCGTGATCGAGCGGTACTTGTCTCCGGGGCGAGCACCGCGACTGATCAACGCGATCATTTCGGCGGTCATGGCGACCACGACGCCGTTTGCGGTGTGTCCGATGTGCTTCATGGAGTCTCCTCTTGGTGGTGAATGAACTGATATGTATATTATACATAAAAAAAGATATAAGTCAATAGTTCGATATGCAAAGCATGGTATGGATATTTTGGCACTACCCATGAGTTGTGCATGAAATATTTATTTTGTGTGCATATTGTGGGCGAGTGTGGATAACTGTGGTTGCATAGTGGTATGTGGTGGGATAAAATGGTGTGCATGTGGGAGAAAGTGGGAAATCGATAAAACGATCTCAAGCTTTCACAAATGGGATGGTTTGAAAGACAGATGCCATACCCCCGCGTTGTCCGCTTGTGGGAGTGTGACGGTGCGGGGGATCTGTCTTACATGTCAGCCTGTCGCGATTCCTGACGTTGGCGCAATCTTCACGGTAGAGTGCGCCAACGCCAGGACTCGGTTCTGGAACATATATGTTTATTGGTGAATACATTCATAGCGTCGACGACAAGAAACGTCTTTCCGTGCCTGCAAAGTTTCGTAAGGAATTAGGCAAGAAAGCGGTCATCACACTTGGCCTCAACAAGTGTCTTTCCTTGTATTCGGCGAAAGCATGGAATGTATTTGCCGAGAAGCTTGCATCACTCTCGATGGGAAAGTCCGAGGATCGTGGATTCTCACGCGCGATGCTTTCGGGAGCGTTTGAGGTCGAAATCGATGCTATTGGTCGTATCGTGATTCCTGAGGCACTCAAGTCCTTTGCTGGGCTTGGAGAGCGTGTGGTAGTCACTGGAGTGTACGATCGCATCGAACTGTGGGACGAAGCCACCTGGAAGACCTACAAGTCTCAGATGGTTGCCGACGCAGATCGCATGGCCGAGGAGCTCGGCGCGCGAGGCGTGTTTTAAAACTGATAATGCATAACTCATCACCTTGTCATCGACTTGGACGTTGTGGTGAGTTATGAGTTATTCGTTTGACTGTATGCATCGTTCCGTTCTTTTTCAAGAAGTACTTGAAGCACTAGACCCAAAGCCGGGTCAGGTATTCATGGACGGCACATTTGGTGCCGGAGGGCATAGCAAGGCCATTGCTTCACGCATTGGGCAGGCTGGTCATCTGGTGGCATTTGATGCTGACTATACCGTCTTTGAATCTCCCATTGCATTAGAAATTGCCCATCTGACGCAGTTTCATCCGGTCGTAGCAAACTTCCGCACCAACAGAGAAGCTATTGCCTCGCTCGGACTGACTCTCGATGGAGCACTATTTGATTTGGGACTCTCTTCGACGCAATTAGAAGCATCAGGGCGTGGATTCACGTTTCAGAAGGACGAACCACTCGCCATGACCTTTCGTGCTGATCCAGACCACGATACTGTGACCGCAAATGGCATCGTCAATACATGGGGGCGAGACACCATCGCGACTATTCTGCGAGGATTTGCAGACGAACCATTTGCTGAGCGCATTGCTGATGCTATCGTAGCTCATCGACAGCATTCGCATATCAAGTCCACCAAGGAACTCGTCGACATTATTTTGTCTGCAACTCCCAAGAGATTTCACCATGGTCGTACGCACCCTGCGACTCGGACGTTTCAGGCACTGCGCATGGCAGTCAATGATGAGCTCGGTGCCATTACTGATGGTCTCAAGGGAGCGCTCGAGCACGGCAGACCTGGTGGTCGTATCGCCGTTATCACCTTTCACAGTATTGAAGACCGTACCGTGAAGCAGTACTTTCGAGAATCCATCGCACAGGGCATCTGCGTGGCGGTGACCAAGAAGCCCATAGTGCCAAGTAGTGCAGAAGTTGCATCAAATCCACGTGCTCGGAGTGCCAAACTTCGTATCGTGGAGAAACCCGTATAGATTAGTGTGTCAGAACCTTACATCATGAGAATCAAACTTGCCGTTACCTATAGAGTGAATATCCACCGCGAAGTTCCTATCGCGATTCGCTCACGCATCTTTTCATATCGTCGATCCATGCCAGTGTCTCCATGGACTCGTTTCTATGCTCGTGCTCGTGCGCTTGTCTAATCAGTATGCTCAAGTCACTCATTAATCAATTTGAATCACACGACCGCCGCATCTTTTGGGTGCTGCTTGGCATGCTCGCCTGTGCTATTTTTGCATATCTCTATTTTCTTGGTTCGTCTATTTCATCTGTCATTATGCGCAAGCACGCAGAAATGGACATTTCTATTGCGATGTCACGCATTTCTGAACTGGAAACCACATACGTGGAGCTCGACAAGGCGATCACTCTCTCACGAGCTCACGCAGATGGATTTGTGGATGTGGTGGTCCCGCGATATGTTGCGCTATCGCCAGATCGTGGAACCTATACGCTCCGTGAGAGCTCCCGCGATTAGTCTTTGAGCCTCATGCAAGAAAAACGCATTCAGCGATTACGCATCATATCTGGCATCATGCTGGCGGTCGCATGTATTTTTGTGGTGCGACTGTATTACCTTCAGATTATCCACGGTGATGCCTATGCCAAGGAGGCAGAAGGTCAATATGTGGGTACGGTGAGTAATGAATTTGATCGAGGAAGTATATATTTTACCGCCAAAGATCAAAAGCTTGTTGCGGGGGCGACCATCAATAGTGGATTTGAAGTGGCAATTACTCCTCGAATGATAGAAGACGCCGAGACGACATTCACCGCACTTTCTAAAATTATTCCACTCGATAAAGAAGAGTTCTTGCGCAAGGTAGCCCGCACTGACGATCCATACGAAGATATTGCCAAGAGAGTGAGTCGTGCGGATCGCGAGGCCATCGAAGCATTAGACATTCCTGGCGTGGGAACGTATCGCGAAACCTGGCGCTATTATCCAGGCGATGGACTCGCCTCACAAGTGTTGGGCTTTGTGGGATTTGGTCCTGATGGGAAGACCCTCACTGGGAGATATGGTCTTGAGGCATACCATGACGATGTCCTCACTCGTCGAGCGGACGATTTGTATGTTAATTTCTTTGCTGAAGTCTTTACCAATATTCGCGAAACGATATTTGACCGCACAGAGGAAGCTGAGGCAGATTTAGTGCTTACCATCGAGCCAACCGTTCAGGCATATTTGGAATCAGAGTTGGGTGGAATTATGAAGGAGTGGAATTCAGACCAAACCGGAGGCATTATCATGGACCCCAAAACAGGTGCAATACTGGCTATGGCATCAGATCCATCGTTTGATCTCAATAACTATGGAAAGGAGAAAGATGCCGGGGTGTTTCTCAATCCCGCCGTGCAGGATGTGTATGAAATGGGCTCGACAGTCAAACCCCTCACCGTCGCAGCAGGGCTGGATGCGGGAGTGATTACTGCCAATTCGACCTATACCGACAATGGGTTTATGACCATGAACAATAAAACCTTCGGCAACTACGATGGGCGTGCACGTGGACCAGGGACGACCATGCAGGATGTACTTAATCAATCACTCAATACTGGCGTGGCACACATTGTGGGACGCATGGGAAATGCCAGATTTGCCGAATACATGCTCGAGAAGTTTCATCTGGGCGAGGAAACTGGTATTGATTTGCCTGGCGAGCGCCAAGGGTTGGTGTCCAACCTCTCGTCTAACAGAGACATTGAATATGCGACAGCGTCATTCGGGCAGGGTATTGCCGTAACGCCCATCAATATCACGAGTGCGCTTGCTATACTAGGAAACGGTGGGATATCAGTCACTCCTCATGTGGTGCGTGAAATTCGATATACGAATGGTCGCGTCAAGAAATTTACCCCCAACCCTCCAGTTCAAGAAATCAGCCCTAAAGCATCCGAAGAAATCAGCCGTATGCTGGTGACCGTTGTCGACAAAGCGCTCTTGGGAGGAAAAGTAAAAATCCCAGAGTACTCTATCGCAGCGAAAACAGGCACCGCGCAAGTGGCACGACCTCGCAATGAGGGAGGAGGGTACTACGAAGATCGATATATTCATACTTTTTTTGGGTATTTTCCTGCATACGACCCCAAGTTTATTGTCTTTCTCTATACCAAGAACCCCAAGAATGCAGAATACGCTTCGCACACTCTCACGCATCCGTTTATGCGCACGGCAAAATTCCTGCTTCACTACTACAGCATTCCGCCTGACCGTGCACCATCAGCCCCTGTGACGCACACAGAAGTCTTGCCTCGTAGAGATTCTCACGGTACAACACATATATGAAATCTGCACTCAAATGGGTAGTCGTCACGCTCCTGACATGGGAAGCGCGTCGCGTGTTGCGACATTTTCGACCCCAGATTATTGTAGTTGCGGGTTCAGTGGGGAAAACATCCACCAAAGACGCCATTGCTCATGTCCTCTCGGCCAAGTTTCATGTCGGGAAAAGTCAAAAAAGCTTTAACAGCGAGGTGGGCATCCCCCTTACCATACTGGAACTCGATAATGCATGGGGAAGTCCACTCGGCTGGGCAAGAAACCTCTGGCTTGGTTGGAAGCGTGTGGGAGACAAGAAACCCTATCCCGCAGTGCTTGTACTGGAAGTAGGATCCGATCAGCCAGGAGACATCACGCGTCTTCAACCGTGGTTGCGAGCCCATGTGGCAGTACTCACGAGCCTCCCTGAGGTACCGGTCCATGTCGAGAATTTTGCATCTCCAGATGAATTGCGCGCAGAGGATGAAGCAGTGCTCAATCTGCTCTTAAGCGATGGTATTGCGGTGGGGTGTGGGGATGATCACTATGTGGCTTCAGCCCTCGCTCTGCTTGGGGTGCGTGGAATCCCGACCACTACATATGGGTTTGGTACAGAAGCGCAAGTGCGCGGACTCTTCCCTCAAGTACGCTATGCAGAGAATCATGGCACCACAGTCCCACTTGGCATGCAGTGGGGAGTTCTGCTACAGGATGAACACTGTCCGGCATACCTCGATCATGTTCTTGGAACACCTGCGTGCCTTTCAGCTCTCGCCGCTATCGCGGTAGGGGTGAAGCTAGGGATGACCCTGGCTCAAACCATCGAAGAAGTCATGACGCTCAATACTCCCCGCGGGCGTATGCGATTAATCGATGGCAAGGCGGGATCGATGATCATTGACGATAGTTACAACTCTTCACCCGTAGCACTGGAGCGGGCGCTCGATACGCTCATGCACGTGAAAGCTTTGCGTAAAATTGCGCTCTTGGGCGATATGCTCGAGTTGGGTTCCTGGAGTGATACGATGCACGAAAAAGCAGGTGAACATGCAGCCCGGGTGGTAGACATCCTGATCACGGTGGGAAAGCGCGCAGAGCGACTTGGAGATCGGGCCCACAAAGCGGGGCTCCCAGACCAGGTCATCCATCACTTTGCCACATCCGAAGAGGCAGGGGAGTATATGCGAGAGGTACTCCAGGCAGGTGACGTCGTGCTGGTGAAGGGGTCTCAGGGTTCTGGGGACAACAGAATTCGCATGGAGTGCGCCGTAAAGCTGATGATGCGAGAACCAAAGGAAGCGCCACTTCTCTTAGTGCGACAAGAGCCAGAGTGGCAACACCGATAGCAAAACACCACCCATGGGGTGGTGGATGTCCTACGTTTTGGCGTAGAGACCTTGGTGGCTGAAGTAGTACGCGATGAAATCGAGCGCAATGGTGCGCTGTTCTGTCGATGAAAGTGAAGCCCATCGCGTGCACAGCGGTGTGAGGAGTGACACCGAATCGAGCTTGGTCAGAAACGTGGGGAGTGCCAGATTCCGTGCGGCCTCGAAAATCTTTCGTGTTTCCGCATCGATGTGATCACTGGCTCGACGAGACAACACAGCGGCAAAATCTTGCTTGCGCGATTTGGCAATCACGCGTTCCCGAATCTCAGCGCGGATGAGCTCTTCGAGTTCCGTGCGCCAAGTCGGCGGGGAGATTGATGTGGACATGGAGCCTCCAGTGGGTGAGAAATGTACGTCGGAGTCCATAGTACTCCCTGGAAAATGAGATGTCAAAAAAATGGCGCGATGCCTTGTCGCCTTCGAAGTGAAGCGTGTGCTTGTGCCTCTCACGGGGTAGTGTGCATACCCTCACAAGCCGAGATGAAGACTCATTGGTGACCCTACGCGGAATCGAACCGCGCTTCTTGCCTTGAGAAGGCAATGTCCTAACCGATAGACGATAGGGCCAAAGTGAAACGTTCATAAGATAGCAAGAAAAAGGGGACCTGTAAAGAGCGCTTGCGCTTTATTGGGCATGCGGTAGGGTGAGTGCAGAAGCTGATGAAAGTGTACTGATGAAGCGTTATTCAGTATGGCGCTGGTTGTGCACCAGTATGAGCGGTGTGGTGGATTGGTTGCAACATGGCAAGGAGCGTCGTGCGATGATTGCAGAGTACATCGAAGACTGCAAATCCGCCCAAGTGGAGGTGCTTTATGGGCTTACTCCCTACACGTATGACGATTTGGTTGCTTCACTGAAGATGAAATACGGGCAAAAAGGATTAAGTGGGGTGGATATGTTGCGCGCAGACCAGCACATAGACACGATTCGCCTAGAGTAAGCATCGACCCCAATTGGGGTCGATTTGTCTTATTGACCATATGATGGTGATTGGGTACGATACATGCATTATTCGTTTGCTTATATGTCTCCTATGCGACAAGCATTTCTTGGATTGTGTGCGAGTGCGCTTTTGACAGTACCGGGTGTGGCAATGGCGGCACCATCGAATGCGGATTTGCGGACTACCCTCACTGGGCCCGCAACATCAGCTATTAACACGCCAACAACCTATACCGTAACCCTCACGAACGCAGGGCCCACCACTGCCAAAGGCGTGACTCTTTCGGTGGAGCTTCCACTCACCAATACAAGCCCTCAGGTGTATATTTTGGGAACCGTATCCGCTCTTGATCCTCGATGTCAGGTGGTGTCAAACAAGATTGCGTGCGCACTCGCTGATTTGCGCAAGGGACGCACCCATACGCTCACATTTGCATATAGCGCACCTGTAGCCGACAAGGTTCTCACGCTTCGCGCAATTGGCTCCATGGTAACCACAGACATTGCTCCAACAAACAACACCGCGCTCTTTACTCCTGTTTTGGTCTATCCAGTGCTCACCATTCCCAATGGATTCGGTTCTTCGACTGTCGTCACCAACTCACACTGTACTGGCACTGGACTTTCGGCATACTTTGAGTGTGCATTATTCCCAAGCTCCATCAGCACTCACGTGGTCACATTTTTGGGTGATGGCACCATCGTGATTCCAGAACCTGGATACACCGGCACATGGTCACAGCCCACTTCGTCGACACTCCATTTTGAATACGCCGATGTCACAGGCAAGGTGGCCGAGTTTCATGGATTTGCGGTCAATGGGTCATCGTGCTTTGAGGGTATGACCAACTTCTTTCCCGCTTCGACCTATGTGAGCCCGTATCGGGTGTGCTTCTAGTGTGCCCACGAAAATCCCGCACTTGATGCGGGATTTTTTGTTTTTCTTGCATACCCTATGGGGTATGTAGTAGACTATCTCTATGACCCATTCACCCTCCCAGAGAGAGCTCCTCGCCCACCTTGCACGTCTCGAAGGACAACTGCGTGCAGTACGCGTGGCACTCGAATCACATGACCCAGATTGCCAAAAGGCTAGCACCACGCTTGCTGCCGCATCTCGCTCCTTCGCGTCATTGCGTGCGAGCTTTGTGACCTGCATGCTCACAAGCAAATTTTTGCATATCCCGAAAGGAGCAAAAGGCACTTCTGAACTCGAGTCCGTGTTGCGGGTGATTAAAAGTTAGCCAAAGTACCATGAAACACATTTCCGTCTCTGCATTCTCCGAAGTCGTTCAAGCTGAGTCCCAAAACCCCAGTGTGGACTATATCAATGTCTGCACACCCATGGAGTGGAACGAAAAGCATATTCCTGGGGTGCGCAATGTGCCACTCGATACGCTAGCCGATCATCTTGCTGAATTTTCAGATAAGCGCACCATCTATGTGCACTGTCGATCTGGGGCACGATCGCTGCGTGCAATCGAAACGCTGAAAGCACTTGGAGTGCAAGCAGAGCTCATCAATGTGGAAGGTGGGATGATGGCATGGGAGGGAGCCGGGCTTCCTTTAGGAAAAGGCAAGGCAATCACACTTCCGCTCATGAGACAGGTCATGCTTGGAGCGGGCTCTCTTATCCTCATTTCGCACCTGGGGTCACTGATGATTGATCCACGCATAGGGTACCTTTCTCTCGTGGTGGGGGCGGGACTTGTGGTGTCGGGGCTCACAGGCTGGTGTGGCATGGCGCTCGTTCTCGCGCGCATGCCGTGGAATAAATAGCGCGTATGGAGAACGTTCATACCCCAAAGGTCTTCGCGCATTTTGATCCTCACACGCATACGGTAAGTTATGTCGTGTCGGACCCTATCACCAACCATGCAGTCATTATTGATAGTGTGCTCGATTATGACAGTGAGACGGGGGCGTATGTGGGTACAAAGAGTGCTGATCAACTATTGGCGTACATCAATGCCCACCGCTTAGAGATAGATGTGATTCTTGAAACACATATTCATGCCGACCATGTGAGTGCCGCGCCATACCTCTCTGGGGTACTCGGTGCACCCATTGCGATATCTCAACGCGTACAAGATATCGAGGGATTCTTGCCCGAGTCACCACTCATGCATTTTGATCGTTTTTTACTCGATCATGAGGTGATTCGCTTGGGCGCACTCACCATCACGGTGATTCCCACTCCGGGGCACACTCCTGCTGATGTAAGTTATCTCATTGGCGATGCGGTGTTTTGTGGAGATACGCTCTTTATGCCCGACTATGGCACTGCTCGGGTCGACTTTCCTGGGGCGAGTGCGGAAGCGATGCACCGCTCTGTTGCTCGACTCTTTGCGCTTCCGCCAGAGACGCGAGTGTTTGTGGGGCACGATTATCTCCCTGAAGGGCGGAGTGTGTATCAGTACGAGACTACTATCCAGTCTCAAATGGAGGATAATATTCACCTCTCGAAGCATACGACACTCGATGAGTTTCGGGCATTTCGTGAAGCACGAGATCAAACGCTCGGGACGCCAAAGCTTATGCATATTGCACTTCCCCTGAATTTAAGTGGGGGAGGGAGTAGGAGTCTTTAGGTTGCTCTCCCGCGTGCCCATGTGTCGAGCAAAATACCGGATGCCACACTGACGTTGAGTGATTCTGCGCCACCAAATCGAGGAATCATAACGCGGTGAGTGAGTGCATCATGGCACTCTGAAGCAATGCCATGGGATTCATTCCCGAGCACCACATAGCCGTATCGAGGGAATTCAAACGTGTGCGTCGAAGTGCCTTCAAGGTCGGCTCCAATCACCGAAATTCCGGCCTTTTTGGCGTCCTCGAGTAGTGCAGATAAGTCGCAGGTGGTGACAGAAATACGGGTAAAGGATCCCATCGATGCCGCGATGACCTTGGGATTGTATGCATCCACTGTTCCATCACTCGCGACAATATGTGTGATGCCATACCAGTCCGCCGTGCGCATGATAGTGCCCATATTGCCTGGGTCACTAATTTGGGAGAGGGCTATCACGAGAGACGTCCGCCCCATTTCAGGAAACTGTGACAGGTCATTCTCAGGATGCATGCGTACGACAGCCACTCCTGCGTTGTTGGTGAGGAGTGTCCCCATGGCCACAAGCGCACTTTCGGAGACGGGCGTCACGGGAAAGCGGTGTGCTCCCATGCGCTTAGCATAGTCCTGTAGCAGGGCGTCAATGGTGTCCCAGTATGCCGTCGTCACATAGAGTTCTTCGATGAGCATAGACGAATGGAGCACTTCTTCGATATTTTTTGCGCCTTCTACGAGAAATAACCGCGTGTCGGTGCGGTGTTTCTTTTCCTTAAGCTGGCGCACAAATTTGTGAGACATGATGCAGTCATCCTAGCAGGGAATAGCCATATGGGAAATGGGGAAGGAAGTGGTGGTGTAGCACACAATGCGGCATCGCAATCATCGCTCTGACAACAATACGGACCAAATGCACCAGAACCTCGTGCATGCTGTTTCGGGCTTCCTGTGGAAATGGGCAAGAGCACATAATACGAGAGCCGACAGAGTGGGCAAAGTTTGGGGTTGACAAGAACACTATAATGGTGTATATTTTGATAAGATGACGTGTCACTTTTCACCCGCTCCATCAACCCAGGAGAAGTTCATGAAACAGCTTGTTTACACCAGAACCGATTTTACGGTCGACATTCTGAACGTGGAAGACGGCGACTTCGCCAAATCCGAAGGCACGGTGAGCCAGACAGAGTACCAGGCTCAACTGGCCGCATTCGAAGCGATGCAGGATGAATTGCAAGCGTTGATTCGCACCAGCGCCGGACTGAATTCTCCCGCTGCAAAGTTTCTCCGCACTCACGGAGCATGGCTCGCCAACCTTTCGCACACAGGTTTCGCAATCGACTACGCGCAATTCGTTCGAGATTCGACCTGAGCGCAGTCTCACCTCAACCGTTGCTCACCGCAACGGTTGCTTGTTTGTTTGGTGACCCTAGGCGGAATCGAACCGCCATTTACGCCGTGAAAGGGCGCTGTCCTAACCGTTAGACGATAGGGCCATGTGGTAACACGAAGACGTGTGAGGGGTCATCCGTGTGACACATTTTTAGCATATTCAGGCTACTCTGGCAAGACTATATTGCATGCACAGGCGCAGTCTTCTCACATACAAGACCACCTGATATACTTATCGTCATGAGTTGGTTTCGCACTGAAATTAGTATCAATCTGAATGCTGATGGGTCGCCCATCGTGTTTACCCTCGGGCAAGTCTTTTTGGTCTTTCTTCTTTTATGCTCGCTTGGGCTCTCGTATTATTTTTATACCCGATATGATGCACTGGCAGATCGCGAAGCAGAGGCGAAGCGTTTGGTGCGTGCGGTGGGTGCACACATCATTCTCCCCGATACCGAAGCCCCCACCATTGCCACAGTGACCGACCCCAAGGCGCTGGAAGGGCAAGAATTCTTTGTCCGAGCAGAAGCAGGGGATAAGGTACTCGTGTATCCAGAGTGGAAAAAAGCCATCCTGTATCGCCCGACTCAAGATATTTTGGTGGAGGTAGGTCCGTTTGTGATGCCAGAAGTTCCTCCAGACGGCACGCTCTAGTCTTGCCCTCGTGTGCGAATGGTATATATGCCCACCACCCCTTCTTCTCATCTTCAATTTCAAGACATCGCCACGCTCACTCACGAGGAAGCGTATCAACACTTTGAATCCAGCCATATGGGCCTGAGTGCCCGTATAGCGCTCGAGCGCAAGGCGCGGGTGGGCGCAAATGTTCTAGAGTCTCACTCGGTTAAATGGTACGAAGTATTTTTCCGACAGTTTCGTTCTGCCTTTATCTACCTCCTTTTGGTTGCGTCAATTGTGTCTCTTGTGGAAGAGGCGTACATCGATGCCGCGATGATCTTCTTTTTCCTGTTTCTGAATGCATTCTTGGGGTTTTGGCAGGAAATTCGCGCGGAGAAGGCACTCTCGCTTCTCAAGACCTTTGTCGACCGTAAAACTCGCGTACGACGCGACGGCATAGAAGTGTTGATTTCCGTCACTGACGTGGTGCCGGGGGATATCGTCTTGCTTGATGCGGGAGACATGATTCCGGGTGATGGCATATTTGTGCGCGCGGAAGAGGTGACGGTGGATGAGTCTCCGCTCACAGGAGAAATTGAGCCTATCAGAAAGTATGCGACTCCTATGCAGACTGCACCGTTGCGCTACGATCTTGCATCGAATGTGGGATTTACTCGCACCACCTTGCTTTCCGGTGACGGGGAATTGCTGGTGACAGCGACAGGAAAGGACACCGTGATTGGAGATATTGCAAAGCACCTCGATGAGACAGTCAGTCCGAGTGCCTTTGAGCAAGGCATCTCTCGCTTCTCCCAATTTATTTTAAAACTGGTGTTGGCGACGATTCCTATTATTTTCATGCTCAACTACCTCGTGCATGGATCGGAGTTTGATGTATCGCGTTTTGCCCTCTTTGCCATTGCGCTCACCGTGTCGGTGATTCCAGAAGCACTCCCACTGGTGATGACGATTTCACTCTCGCGTGGGGCACTGGAATTGGCCAAGAAGCATGTGGTACCTCGCCGACTCTCTGCTATTGAGGATTTGGGGTCTATCGATGTCTTGTGTACCGACAAAACGGGAACTATCACGGAGAATCGCCTTGCGGTATCAGGAATTTATGGAAACCCTGATGCAGTCCTTTCGCACGCCCTTATGACCCCGCTCTCTTCCCCCGATGCCAATAGTGCACAAAATAGCGTCTTTGATACCGCAATCCTCACTCATGACGCGGGGGTGCTCGCAGGCACCCTTGGGACTGTCTCACGGGTCGACGAGCTCCCTTTTGATCCATTACGTCGCAGAGATTCGGTACTGGTGGCCATGGCAAATGGTACGCGTCGCCTGGTCATGCGTGGGGCGCCAGAGAAAGTCTATGAAGCCAGTGGTGTCCCTGTGCCCGCGGAAGCCAAGGCGTGGATGGAAGCCGAAGGGAGAAAGGGGTGCCGAGTGCTAGCCGTGGCGACACGCGACATGGATGCACACATCACGGAAGTGACGGAGGCGATAGAAAGCGGTGTGACAGTGCTTGGACTCATAGCATTTTCCGATCCCCTCAAGCCATCTACCAAGGCAGCTGTCGCAACGGCCAAGGAATTGGGAGTGCAGGTCAAAATCATTACTGGTGACGCCAAAGAGGTCGCGGGCTGGGTGGGTGTCGAGGCTGGTATTCTCTCTCACGAAAGTGAGGTCTTGTCTGCAGAAGACCTTATGCATATGACTGAAGCGGAGCAACTCGATGCGGTGGATAAGTATCACGTATTTGCTCGCACCATGCCACTACAGAAGACCCTCATTATTACGTTGCTTGAACGGCGACACTTGGTGGGATTTTTGGGTGAAGGATTTAATGATGCGCCAGCACTCAAGGCAGCCCATGTGGGACTTGCGGTTTCAAATGCCTCAGATATTGCACAAGATGCGGCGGATGTCGTCTTGCTCAATCCGTCGCTCATGGTCATTATTGATGGAGTGCGCGAGGGGAGACGCATTTTCGCTAATTCAATGAAGTATCTGCGTACTACTCTTGCATCCAACTTTGGCAACTTCTATGCACTCGCATTTTCCTCCCTCTTTATTCCGTATTTGCCTATGCTCCCGATTCAGGTGTTGCTACTCAATCTCCTGTCAGATTTTCCGATGATGGCTATTGCGACAGACAATGTGGACGACAAAGAGCTTGAACGTCCACAGAGCTATCAAGTTTCCGAGCTCACTTCTGTCGCCTTAGTACTTGGGGTGGTATCGACCATGTTTGATTTTGCTTTTTTTGGTTACTTTCAACAATTTGGAGAATCCGTACTTCAGACTATGTGGTTTGCCGGGAGTATCGTGACCGAGCTGGTGATTATCTTTTCTATTCGTACCACATTGCCGTTTTGGAAGGCGCGCCGCCCGTCGGGTATCTTGGTGGCACTTTCTGGCGTCGCAATTCTTACCACAGTCGCCCTCCTCTATATCCCCAAAGTGCAAGATGTCTTCCACTTTATTGAACCAGGTCTTGCCTATGTGGTACCAGCGGCCCTGTTGATTGCCCTGTATTTTGTGACCACGGAATGTGTGAAATTGCTCTTTTATCGCTGGTGGAAAGCGGGCCCCACTCGCCACGCAGGACTGGGATAGCCACCCCTGTTCACAACTTTTCTCTTGCGAGGTATAATCTCTCATATGATACCGAAAAAGATTCTCTGCGTAGAAGATGATTCGTTTTTTCTCTCCCTCATTACGGGGCTTCTCGAGAGCACACCAGGGATTTCGGTCGTCCCTGCACACAATGGCGCAGAAGGGGTCCAGCGCGCACGTATTGAGCATCCTGATTTAGTCCTCCTTGATCTCATGCTTCCTGATATTCGTGGTTCGGAAGTGATTCTTAAAATTCGTGAGATTTCGGGCATGGAACAAACCCCCATTTTTATCTTGTCCAACTTTGGGGATCATGAGGAAGTTGAGCTTTGTCTCAAAAATGGCGCCAAGGCGTATTTGGTGAAATCCAACACCCTTCCCAGTGAGGTTGTCGAAATGATTGTCAAAGAACTTGGTGTGGAGCGCATCCTTATTGTTGATCCTGCTATTGAGAGTCAGTGGCCCAAGCAAAATCAGGCAACATTGGCACAAGAGCGAGAGCTCCTCAGCGGGGGAAGCGATCATCCGACGGCCTAGTATGTCCACTCTTCATACTATTGTGCGCACTGGGGTAGCGCGTGCTGATGGGACAACGCCCGGATGCTTTTTGCTTCACGGCTATGGCGCCAACCCTGAGGACCTCTTTGATCTCTCTGCGCATATCCCGAGTACCTATACCGTCGTGGCACTCCGTGCGCCCCTCGTGCTCGGACCAATGCAATATGCATGGTTTTCCATTGATTTTTCTACAGGAAAGCCCGTGGGCAATATGGATGAGGCCAAGCAGGCCATAACGCTCCTGTTGTCAGAAATTCCTCATCTGATTGCGCTCCATCATATCGACCCTCACGATGTCGCCGTGGTGGGATTTAGTCAGGGGGCAATGCTGGCGATTGCCCTGGGGCTCACTCATCCAGAGGTGGTGCATCGTGTGGGGATGCTCTCTGGTCGTATTTTTCCGTATGTCGAAGAAGAGGTGAGTGCCCATGCGGATATTCGGACCCTTGATGTCTTTGTGGGACATGGCACCGATGACCGCATGGTGCCGATTGATCATGCACGTCGTGCGCGCACGTTCTTGGCGGGAATGGGATTGCATGCGGATTACCATGAATATGCTGCACCGCACACGATTACGCCAGATGAGATTGAGGATCTCGTGCACTGGCTCACGAAAGGAGCGCCAATGTAACTTTTTTGTGGTTCACGGTATTATCTCTATATGAAAAAACACACCATACTCATACTCGGTTTACCCATTCTAGGTCTATTGGCATATGGCGCATTCGCGCTCGCTCGAACCTCAGACCCGGTCGTGTTACCCCCCGCGCCTTCTACTCCTAGTGCTTCCGCACCTGTGCCTGGTCATACTACGCCCACAGCAAGTGTGACCCCTACGGTAACAGCGGTGACTCCTCCTCCCATCCCACCTGCGACCCCCACCCCTACGCCTACACCAAAGCCCACTGTGCGCACCTTCACCAAAGCAGAGCTGGCACAACATGCGAGTGCATCGAGTTGCTACACCACCATTGAAGGGAACGTCTATGACGTCACTTCCTATATCCCACTCCATCCGGGTGGCGCTGCTGCGATTCAAATGATTTGTGGTGCGGACGGTTCAGTGCTCTTTATGGGTCAGCATGGAGGTGATCCAAAGCCAGAACGCACGCTCGAATCACGCAAAATCGGCGTGATGGTAAGTGAATAACTTGCTCGAGACCCACTTTGCTCAAGGTATACTAAACCCATGATACAGTTATCTCGCATCACACCATGGCTGTTCGTGCTTATGCTCATTGGTGTCCCTCTAGGAACGCATGCCGAAGAGATCGTGCGCCCGATGATATTTCCTGTTCAGGGTGAATACACATTTCGCAATGATTTTCACGAGCCTCGTGGAGGAGGTACGCGCTTGCATATTGGAACAGATATTATCGCTCCTAAAATGACCCCACTCCTGGCGGTGGTGGATGGCATCATCAACTTTGTTGCGCGTCCGCAGGTGCGGTGGGGCTATGAGGTGGAAATTCAAGATAGCGAAGGTTATACCTATGACTACTTGCACATCAACAACGACACTCCAGGTACCGACGATGGACAAGGTGGTGAAACTTATGCCTATCCCAGTGGAGTGCAACGTGGGGCAACTGTTTCCCAAGGCCAAGTGATTGGATGGGTAGGGGATAGTGGTAATGCCGAAGACACCGTCTCTCATCTTCATTTTGAGATTCGTGGACCGAACCACGAGGTCATCAATCCGTATTTCAGCCTCGCTGCCGCTTCAGGGGGAAAGGGGATCTCGCAGAATGCCCCTCGTCCCACTTCGGTAGATGTGACCTTTGAGGAGCGTAAGGCCGGTTTGCGATATATTTTTACGAAGGAATTCTCGGTCGGAGCAGAGCATAGCGAGGTGCGCCAACTCCAAATGACTCTTCGTGCATTAGGAGTATTCACACATCCGAGTGATACAGGATATTTCGGTTCTGTGACTGAATCCGCACTCATTGCGTACCAAAAGAAGAAGTCCATTCCACAAACCGGCAAGCTCGATGCGAAGACCCGTTTTGCCCTTAATGCTGATCTTGGGACGTATGACCCAAATGTCTATATCCCGTTTTATTCCGAAGCAGAAACTCGTGCGATAGAAATTGCGCGTCTCTTGACCCTCATCCAAAAGCTTCAAGCCCAGCTCAAAGCACTACAGGCAGTACAGTAGTTGCATCCTTGCCCACATTGAGGCAAGATGTGGGCAGGCGATTGGAGATAGTACATGAGATATGTCTACCCTTGTCGATGTGGAGCCAAGCTTCGCATTGTCCCCACCCGAAGCTCGGCAGGAAAACAGATTGGGATTACGTGTCCTCAGTGCAAGTCTGTCACGGAGACCCTGCTTCCCCTCTCTATTGAGTTTTTCGACCCCTCGCAGAGTGAGATTGACGAAGATTCCGGCGGAAGCTGGCTGGATGATGTGATGGATCTGATAAAAGGAAAACCTCGCTCTTCCTGACCCCCACCTGGTGGGGGTTTGTGTTTGTTGTGAAATTTAGGGCGTGATATAACTATACGATGAACAAGCATAAGCAACTGGTGCTTCTCGGGTGTATTGGTGTGATGCTTATTTTAGGTATGTGGATTGTTGCGTTTGGTCGTGACCCTATACAATCGTTGAAGGTCTATCAGGTGTATCGTGAGGGTATACCAACGCCCCATGCCTCGGTGGTGGTGAATTTTGATGCGACGGTGGAAGGGGGAGGCTATGCGATGTTTGGACTCGACCTCAATCATAGTGGTGACATTCGAGCGTACGATACTCCACTCGGTA
>JACCDO011397228.1_pt1 | contig 21346 bp, 13 predicted proteins | sample 7446101 | NCBI WGS metagenome assembly JACCDO01 (sample SAMN15323440, study PRJNA562643) | freshwater metagenome | isolation source: river surface water | place: USA:Blue River Watershed | collected 2017-08-16
GCTTGGCGGCCTTCGCCTGATATTTTGCGATGACGTCCGGCTTGCCGCCGAGAGGCGTGTGCACGGCGTAGTGCGGCAGGTAGAGGAAGAAAGGCTTCTCCTTGTTGGCTTCGATGAACTTCACCGCTTCGGCCGCCTCGCGGTCGGTGAGGAATTCGCCCTTGGGACCTTCGGTCAGCGTAGGGATCTTGTAAGGCGCGTGATAGCTGGGTGGCTGGCCCCGCGCATAGCCCCCGACGTTGAGGTCGAAGCCATGTTTCTCGGGATAATAGGCTTCGTCGCCTTCCTTCAGCGCAGGAGTGAGATGCCACTTGCCGATGCTCGCGGTCGCGTAGCCGGCGGCTTTGAACTGTTCGGCCAGGGTGATCTCCTCGAAGGGCAGGAATTTCCGCCAGTCCGGGATCTGCAGCTTCGCCTTCGGTCGGACATGGCCGGCGATCCAGTCGGTCAGGTGCAGCCGCGCGGGATACTTGCCCGTCAGCAGGGCGGCGCGGGTGGGAGAACAGACCGTGCAGGCCGAGTATCCGTTCGCGAAGCGGACGCCGTCCTTGGCCAGCTGGTCGACATGGGGGGTCTCGTAGAACTTGCTGCCGTAGCAGGAGAGGTCGGTCTGCCCCATGTCATCCACCAGGATGACGATGACGTTGGGCGGGGTGGCGGCCGTCAGCAGGGCCGTCAGGCAGAGGAGCAGGGGGGTGATTAGTCGGATAAACACGCGACATTCCTCTTTTTCGTCGCGTTGCTGGCAAGCGATTAGTGGGTTGCCTAGGAGCGTGCCTTTCATTGAATCACCATATGTCCCCCAAAAAGCTGATTATCGCCCTGTGGGCCGTCGTCGCCCTCGTCGCGCTGGCCATCGTCCTCGCGCCTTCGAATGACGGCTACCGCGAGTTCGCCTCGACGCAGGTCGCGCCGTCCGCGAAGTCCTCTCCGGTCGCCGCCGAGGACCCGGCCGTAAGCCAGAAGCCCGCGCCGGCTTCCGCCGTGGCGACTTCTTCTGCCGCTTCTCCGTCGATCTCGCTCGGCGGCGTCTCCGCCTTGCTGGCGGACGCTTCGCTCGCGAAGTCTCCGACCGCCACGCCTTCGGCTCCGATGGCGGCGAATGCCCAGCCGGCCACCCTGACCCCGGCCCAGGTCGAGGTCGCCAAGGACCCCAAGCTTCCTGAGAACCCTGGCCAGTGGCGCCGGGCTTCGACCGTGTCTAAGGCTGAGATCGAGGCCGCCGTGCAGCGCGACGCCATGACCCCTAGGACCGCGGTGGCCTTCCGTTCCGCCTGCGGACACGACCACGACCTCCACTTCGACGCCAAGGGCAAGCCTCTCTACGCTTGCTCCATGCAGATCCAGATCGGTCCCGATACCACCAAGTACACGTCGACCCCGTCGTATCCGCTGGCGGACACGTTCCTGCTCCATAGCCGCCCGACCGCGACCCGTAAGATCTATCTCGATTTCGACGGACACGTGACCACCGGCACCGCTTGGAATGCCGGCCGTAGCCCCACTCTGACGACCCCTGCTTTCAGCCGCGACGCCAGTCCCGATTTCAACGACGCTGAGAAGGCCGTCGTGCAAGAAGCTTTCCGTCGCATCGCGGAGCATTTTGCTGCCTGGGACGTGGACGTTACGACCGAGGACCCTGGCCTCGAAGGCCTGCGCAAGACGAGCGCCGGCGACCTCGCGTACGGTATCCGTGTCGTCATCGGCCCTAAGGCCTTCACCACCAGCGCCGCCGGCATCGCTTACCTGAATTCTTTCTCCGATTCGATCGATACCCCATGCTTCACCTTCGCCGAAAGCAGTTGGAGTGCCGCGCTCATCGCAGGTGTCACTTCTCATGAAGTCGGACATACTGTCAGCCTGCTGCACCATGGTCAGTCGCCCGGCGACGGCCCGTATTTCGGCGGCCATGGCAGCGGCGCCCTTTCATGGTCCCCGATCATGGGCAATGGCCTCCGTCCGGTGAATCAATGGTCCAAGGGTGAGTACAAGGATGCAGACAACTCTACGCAGGACGATCTCGTCGACATCGCCAACACCAACTCCGGTGTCCCGCTCCTCGCAGATGACCATGGCGACACCCCTGCCGCCGCCACCATCGCTCCTGGGCTCTCGGTGACCGTCGGTGGCGTCATCGGCACCTCCACCGACGTCGACATGATCCGGATCAACGCGGGTCGCGGCAATCTCGTGATCACTCCGAAGGTCTCGCTCGTGGCTCCTAATCTGCGGCTACAGATCAGGGTGCTGAACTCCACCGGAACGGTGCTGGGCACCTACGTCGGTGACGGTACGGCCGGCAACATGGCCCCTCGCCCGATCACGGTCGTGATTCCGACCGAAGGCCTGCACTACATCGAATTGGACGGCATCGGCAATGGTACGGGCGTGACCGAAGGTTACACCGGCTACGGTTCGATCGGTTACTACAGCCTGACCGCCTCTTGGCCCGATCCGGCCAACAAGCCTCCGGTGGCCGACGCCACGCTCACGGCCAATACGAACTATAATTACCAGGCCCAGCCTGGTGCGATGGTGAACTTCAACGGAACCCTGTCGTCCGACCCGGACGGCATCATCATGCGCTACATCTGGAACTTCAAGGACGTGTACCCCAGCGGCGCCACCGGTGCCACGACGAGCTATCGTTACAAAGCTCCGGGAACTTATTATCCGACCCTCACCGTCATCGATGATCGGGGTGCTTCGGCTTCCACGACCGTCACGGTCGTCGTGGACGGACCGAACCGTCTTCCGACCTGCTCGCTGGCGCTGGTCACCGGCTCCTTCGTGCGCCTGAACTCGATCCACGATTCGGCCAACGCGACGATCGGAGTCCAGGACCAGTATGGCAACCCCGTCCGTCGCGCCTTGGTCTACGTCTCGACCACGGGTCTCGTGAGCATGAAGCGGACCGCCATCCGCACGAACGACCTCGGCCAGGTGAATATCTCCACGCCGGGCTTCCGACGTGGCGCCCGCGGCTCGGTGGTCTTCACCGTCTCGACGGTCGAATCGCCCGGTCGTCCTTATGTGAACACCTCGGTCGCGCCGGTCACGGCCGTGGCGCCCACGGTGACGCTGACCCGCTGAGGGGTTCTCAGATAAAGTGAGAAAGGCGGCCTGATGGCCGCCTTTTTTGCGCCCGCGCGTCGCTCCGCTCAGGCCAGCACGCCTTTGACGACGTGGGCTTCTTCGACGCCGGTGAGCTTCACGTTGAGGCCGCGGAACTTGTAGGTGAAACGCGCGTGGTCGATGCCCAGGCAATGGAGGATGGTCGCGTGCAGATCCCGGAGATGGACGCCGTCCTTGGCGATGTTGTAGGCGAAGTCGTCGGTCGCCCCGTATTCGAAGCCCGGCTTGATGCCCCCTCCGGCGAGGAACACCGAGAAGCACCGTCCGTGGTGGTCGCGGCCGCTGGCGGGGTTGCCGTAGCCGCCTTGCGTGAAGGCCGTGCGCCCGAATTCGGTGGCGAAGATGACCAAGGTGTCCTCGAGCAGCCCGCGCGCTTTGAGGTCCTTGATGAGGGCGGCGGTGGGTTGGTCGATGTCCCGGCACTGGTTGGGCAGCTGACGGGACAGGGCGACGTGCTGATCCCAGCCGCGGTGGAACAGCTGCACGAAGCGGACGTCGCGTTCGAGCAGTCGCCGCGCGAGCAGGCAGTTGGCGGCGTAGGAGCCGGGACGGCTCACCTCAGGCCCGTAAGCGGATAGGGTGGCTTTGGATTCCTGGGAGATGTCGGCCAGCTCCGGGACCGAGGTCTGCATCCGGAAGGCCATCTCATAGGCCTTGATGCGGGTGATCGTCTCCGGGTCGCCCAGCTCGCGGGCTCTTTCCTCATTGAGCGTCGCGAGGTCATCGAGCAGCTCTCGACGCTGGGCGCCGTCGACGGTCGGAGGATTCTGGAGATAGAGCACCGGATTGGCGCCCGGCCGCAGGCCGACCCCTTGATGGTTGGAGGGCAGGAAGCCGCTGCCCCAGAGCCGGGAGAAGACCGGCTGGCCGGGGTTCTTGCCGGTCCCTTGCGAGACCATCGCGATGAACGCAGGAAGGTTGGCGTTCTCGGTGCCGAGACCATAGCTGGCCCAGGCGCCCATGCTGGCATAACCAGGCTGCTGGTTGCCCGTGTTCAGGAACGTGATCGCGGGGTCATGGTTGATGGCCTCGGTGTTCAGGGTCTTGATGATGCAGATATCATCCGCGATGCCTTGGATGTACGGGATGAGGTTGCTGATCCAGGTCCCATGTTTCCCGCAGGCCTTGCCGTCCATGAGCGGGGGGCGGACCGGGTAGCCTTTCTGTCCCGAAGTCATGCCGGTGAGCCGCTGCGTCCCTTTGATGGAAGGAGGCAGGTCCTTGCCCGCGAACTCGTGCAGGGCAGGTTTGTCGTCGAAGAGATCGACGTGGGACATGCCGCCCGACTGGAAGAGGCAGAGGACCCGCTTCGCCTTGGGGGCGAAGTGCGGGATGCCCGCCAGTCCGCCTTCGCGGGTCTTCGCGCCGGCGGCTAGAAGCTCGGGGAAGAGCATCGAGCCGAGGGCCAGCCCGCCGACCCCGCGGGCGGATTGCCCGATGAAGGTACGGCGCGTGAGATGGTTCAGGAACTCGTCTTGGGGATGCATGGGTTCAGTTCCGGGTCACGGTCTCGCTGAGATTGAGGAGGAGGGTGGCGACCTGCATCCAGGCGGCGTGCTCCGTCGCCGGGATCGTGGCGTCGCGCGCGGATTCGCCCGGGCTGAGGACTTTCGCGGCCCGTCCGGGGTCCGCGGCGTAGCGGGTCCGCTCGCGGGCGAGGGCCTTGACGACCAGCGCCAGTTCCTTCTCGGACGGCGGGCGGGAGACGGCCTCGAGGAACGCCCAGCGGATGCGGGCGGAGTCATCGGCATCGTGGCGGATGATCCGCTGGGCGAAACCTCGGGCGGCCTCGACGAACTGGACGTCGTTCAGGGTCACGAGCGCCTGCAGCGGGGTCGTGGTGTTGCTGCGGCTGATGACGCAGACCTCGCGGTTGGGCGCGTCGAACGTGACCATGTTGGCCGGAGGGGCCGTGCGTTTCCAATACGTATACATCGACCGGCGATAAAGCTTCTCGCCGTGGTCCTGGACGAAGACCTGGGAGGTCGCCGGGGAGCTGCCGTAGTGGCTGACCTCGCGCCACAGGTCGAAGGGGGAATAAGGGTTCACGCTCGGACCGCCGAGCTGGGGGACGAGCAGGCCGCCGAGCTGCAGCGCCTGGTCACGGATGAGTTCGGCCTGAAGACGGAAGCGCGGTCCGCGGGAAAGGAGACGGTTCGCCGGGTCTTTTTCCAGGATCTCGGCCGAGGTGCGTGACGTCTGGCGATAGGTCGCCGAAGTCACGATCTGCCTGACGAGACCCTTGAGGTTCCATCCTGAATCCACGAAATCCACCGCAAGGGTGTCGAGCAGCTCAGGGTGGCTGGGCCATTCGCCCTGGAAACCGAAGTCCGCGGCGGTCGTCACCAGCCCGGCGCCGAAGAAGAGCTTCCAGACGCGGTTGACGGCGACCCGGGCGGTGAGCGGGTTCTCCTTCATGACGAGCCACTGCGCGAGACCAAGACGATTGGCGGGTGCTCCGGCCGGCGGAGCGGGCAGCTTGGCGGGCGTGCCGGCTTCGACCTTCACGGTGGGCTGGGAGTAGTCCCCGCGGTTCAGGATGAACGTCTCGCGCGGCTTGGCGGAGAGGTTCATCACCATGGTCGAATGGGGTTCGGTGAGGACCCGGAGGCGCTCCTGGGCATTGGCCAGGTCGGTGCGTACGGCCGCCATCTCTTCCGAGTGCTTGGCGCAGTAGGCCCAAAGGGCCTGCCGCTGCCCGGCGGTTCGTTCCCCGGCGTCGGTCGCCAGGATGCGCAGGACGGATTCCGGCAGGTCGGTGCCGTCGTCATGTCCGGTGAAGGCGTAGAGTTCGCCCTCGCTGGGAGCGCCGCCCGCCTTGTTGCCGAAATAGATCTGCGCGGTGAGGTAGGGCTGTTCTTTCGCGCTGATCGGCGTGGCGAAGGTCAACGTGATGTGGTGCGTCCCGGTGGCCGCGGGCGGCGACCAGCCTCGGTTGAGCACGTCGAAGGCGCGCACGTCCTTGGCCGGATAGTCCTCGGTCCAGGCGTCGGCGGTGATGCGGCCGAACTTCAGGAGGCGATGGATGTTCACCTGGTCGCCGGCGATGCGGTCGGCGGTGACGTCGACGGCGGTGAGCACGAAGCGTCCGGCGAATTCATCCATGGGCTTAGGCGCTGCCGGCGACGTCTTGGCGGACTTCGCGGCCTTGGCTGGCTTCGGGGCGGCGAGCGTGTCGGGGAAGACGAAGCGCAGGCCGGCGATGGGCTCCTCGGCCTGAGGGGTTTCGCCGAGGATGTCGTAGGCGGTCTTGGTGATGCCTTTGAACTTGTTCCCTTCGACGGTGAAGCCGCCGCCGCTGTTGGGCGTGGAGATCTTCAGCAGCTTGACCGGAATGAGCCTGAGTCCGGCCTTCCGGTCGGCTTCCCGCCGGCGTTGGGCTTGTTCCCATGCCCCGAGGACCTGGGGGTCGGGTTCTTTCAGCCGTCGGTCGAGGGCGGCGATCCGTTCGCGCAGGGCGGGGAGCTCATCCGTCTTAAGGACGGTCTTGCGGAGCGCCGACGGGAGCGAGTTCACGCCGGCGTTGCCGTCGGTGGGGCGGTCGTCGAGGGTGTTGAAGTAAGCGAAGATCCGGTAGTAGTCCTTCTGGCTGATCGGATCGAACTTGTGGTCGTGGCACTGGGCGCAGGCGAGGGTGAGTCCCAGGACCGACTCGCCGAGTGTCTTCACGCGGTCGGCGTTGTAGTTGACGAGGTTCTCGGCGGGGATGGTGCCGCCCTCGTGGGTGTTCATGTTGTTGCGCTGGAAGCCGGTGGCGATGAGCTTGCCGTCGTCGGTGTCCGGCATGAGGTCGCCCGCGATCTGCTCCGCGAGGAAACGGTCGTAGGGCTTGTTGTCGTTGAAGGCCTGGATGACCCAGTCGCGCCAGAGCCAGAGGTGGCGGCCGCCGTCGATCGAGAACCCGTTGGTGTCGGAGTAGCGGGCGGCGTCGAGCCAATCGAGTCCCATGCGTTCCCCGAAGCGCGGGTCGGCCAGCAGGCGGTCGACGAGCCGGCCGTAAGCGTCGGGCCGCCTGTCCTGGACGAAGGCTTCGACTTCGGCGGCGGTGGGGGGCAGTCCGGTCAGGTCCAGGGTCACGCGGCGGATGAGCGTATGGCGGTCGGCTTCGGGCGAGGGTCGCAGGCCGGCTTCGGTCAGCCGCTGGGCGACCCAGTAATCGATGGCGGGCAGCCCGTTGCCGGCCGGCGGCGCGGTCCGCTTCGGGGCCACGAAAGCCCAGTGCTCCTCGTATTCGGCGCCTTGTTCGATCCAGGCCTTGATCTTCGCCTTGTCCGTCGCCGTGAGCGAGAGGTGGGACTTAGGCGGCGGCATCACCTCGTCTTCGTCGGTCGAAAGGATCCGCTCCCAGATCACGCTCTGCTCCAGGTCGCCGGGCACGACGGGAGTCCCGTTCTTGTGCGCACGCTTCGCCTCCTCGGGGAGGTCCAGCCGCAGCTTGGCCTTGCGGGCTTTCTCGTCGGAGCCGTGGCAGCTGAAACAGTTCTCGGACAGGATCGGTCGGATGTCCCGGTTGAACTGGATCTTCTCGGCTTGGACGGTCCCCGCGGCGTTCAGGCCGAGGATGAGCGCGAGTTGCAGGGGGCGACGCATCTGTTCTTGAGACAACGCGAGGCGGAGGGGGTTTCAATCCGTATCGTCTTCGTCGGCCTCAGGTATCGGCCTCACCTTTGGGCTGGAGGCGGCAGGGCGGCGGGTTAGGTTCGGAATCACCCCCATGGCCTCCGCACCATTGCCTTCTTCTCGTCGTGAATTCCTCGGAGCCGCCGCCTTCGCGCTGGCCGGCCTCGCGGCGACCCCTCGTCTCGCCGCGGCCGACGCCCCCAAGGCCTCGCCGACCAAGCGCCCGCCCAATCCTTACGTCTACAGGTTCAACATCGGCAAGATCGAGGCCTTCTCGATCAGCGACGGACACATGCTCTTCCGGCAGGGCCTCGACCTCATGTGGCCGGAGTCCGACCGCGCGACGATGAAAGAGGCCCTGGTCTTCAACCGTGAGCGTCTGGACGCGTTGCCTCTCTACGTGAACATCATGGGCCTGAAGATCGGCGAGGAAGTCGCGCTGATCGACGCCGGTTTCGGCGAGCGTCATCCCAACCCGAACTTCGGCTGGCTGGCCGAAGGCCTGCGTCAGCTGGGCATCAGGCCCGAGCAGGTCACGACCGGCTTCCTGAGCCATTCGCATTCCGACCACCTCGACGGCTTTGTCGACAACGGCAAGCCGGCTTTCCCGAACGCCAAGATCCACCTGTTGCAGGAAGAGTACGATTTCTGGCGCGGCCCGAACCCCGACTTCTCCAAATCCAAGCGGGACAAGAAGCCGCTGCCGAACATGGTGAAGAACATCTGCCGGAACTTCGACATCCTCAAGGACCAGCTCGTCATCGCCAAGGACGGCCAGAAGCTGTTCCATGACGCCGTGACCGTGATCGCGGCGCCCGGCCATACCGACGGGCATGCCTGCTTCGAGATCCGTTCCGGGGACGAGTCGCTCGTGCACATCAGCGACGTCGTCCACCATCACGTGCTCATGTTCGAGAACGTCGGCTGGACCGTGGCGATGGACCACGATCCTGAGACCGCGGTCAAGACGCGCCGGAAGCTCTTCGCGCGCATGGCCAAGGAGAAGAGCCGCGCGTTCGGGTTCCACCTGCCGTGGCCGGGGATCGGCACCGTCGTGCCCAAGGGCGAGCAATACGCCTGGGTGCCCGAGCGCTTCAGCTGGGGCTCCTGAGCGCGCCGCTTACTGGAACACGACCGGCGGAGCCGGCGCCGGGGACGGGGCGGCCGCAGGCGCCGACGTCGGGTTCGGCGCGCCGTTCGGCGCAGGCGTGCTCGGCTGGCTCTGCAGGCGCTGGATCTCGCCGAGGATGAGGGCGAAGCCTTGCTGGCGGAGGCTGTTCATCTCGCTGAGCATGCCTTCGCGTTCGTTCTCCGGAGCGGAAGCCCAGGCGGCTTCGATCTGGTGGCGGCGGTCGAGCAAGGCCCGGTATTCCGGTCGCCGGACCACGTCGTTGTAGGCCTGGGCCGCCTTGGGGTCGGACTCGAGCAGGGTCTGGCGCACCCGGCGGCCCTCTTCCTTGAGGTCGTTGAAGCGCTCTTCCATCTGCGCGCGTTGGGGCGACATGTTCGGAGATGACTCCGGGGCTGAGCGCGGAGCGACGGGCGTGGGCTTGGCGGCGCGCACGGATTCGAGCGGGGGAGCGGACTTGAGTCTCTCGACCGGGGAGCGCGGAGCGGCGGGCGGAGCGAGGAAGCGCCAAGCGCCCAGGCCGATGACGGCGAGGAGGCCGAGGGCGAACAGGGTCTTACGCATGGGGGTCTTCGGGTTTGTCAGGCAGAAGTCGGCGGAGTTCCCGGATTTCCGCATGGAGCTCGCGGATCTCCTTGCGCAGTTCCTCGTGGTCGCGGGTCTCCTTGGGGAGGATGAGCTTGGAGGTCACGATGGCCGACATCGAGCCGAAGAGCGCGATGCCGACGAGCATGAGCACCGAGGCGATGAGCCGGCCTTCGCCCGTCACGGGGAAGGTGTCGCCGTAGCCGACCGTCGTGACCGTCGTGAGCGCCCACCAGAGCGCATCGCCTCCGTTCTTGATGGTCGCATTGGGCGCGGCCCGCTCGACCTCGACGATGAGCATCGTGCTGAAGAGCACCATGACCAAGGCGACGCCGGGGAGGGCGAGCAGCTTTTCGTTGAGCGACGTGCCGCCGGTCAGCGTGCTGAGTTTCTTGAGGATCCGGATCAGGCGGATGAACCGGTAGATGCGGATGGCCTGGAGGGAACGGAAGGCCGGTTCGAAGGGGATGCTCGCGAGGACGTCGAGCCACGCCCAGCGCCAGTAGTTCGCCGCGAACTTCTCCCGCCGCCAGCGGACGAGGACGTCGGCCAGGAAGACCAGGCAGGACAGGGTGTCGACGGTGCGCAGCACCGAGAGCACCGGCGGCGGGACGTGGAGGAAGGTCTCGAGCACGACCAGCAGCAGCGACACGATCGCCACGACCAGCACGAGCCAGTCCCAGGGGTTGAGGCGTCGCGGCGATCCGGATTCGGTGGTCATGTCGGTGCGGGGTTTATTTCTTGGCCTCAGCCTTGCCCTCGGCGGTTTCGGGCTTGGTGACCTCGCGCATGGGGTTGGCCGGCTTCTCGTCCTTGAAGAGCTGAAGCTTCGTCTTCACCGCCCGGCGCGGCCAGAAGTTGTTCTCCACGTCGGCGTCCATCAGTTCCTGACGCGGGTCGAAGGTGACCGAGCGCAGTTCCTTGGGCGTCAGATGGACCTTGGAGGCCTTCTCGGTGTTGAAGCGCCAGATCTCCGCCGGCAGCAGGAGCTCCTCGTGCGAGCCGTCGGCGTATTCGAGCCGGAGGGGCACCGGCGTGACCAGCCCGCCGACGTTCGAGAGCTCGAACACGTAGAGGTTCTGCTTGGTCCGGAGCAGGGACGGATCGATGCGGGCCTCTTCGAGTTCCTTGAGCAGCGCCTCGTATTTCTTGCGATCGCTCGGGAGCACCGTCGCCTCGTCGAAGCCGTCGTAGAAATCCTTGAGCTCGGGGAAGCGGTCGACGCGTTTGGGCAGCCCCGCGTTACGTTCCTTGCTCGAGGTCTTCGGCAGCGCCTCCCGTTCGGCCTTGGCCTTGGGTTTCTCGACGGCCGGGTCGCGCGTATCGAGCTCGAGCCAGCGGACCGTGTCGACGGAGACGTCGACATGGTCGACGCCGTAGAACCAGCCGCGCCAGAACCAGTCGAGGTCGACGCCGCTCGCGTCCTCCATCGTGCGGAAGAAGTCGGCCGGGGTGGGGCGCTTGAACATCCAGCGGCGGGCGTAGGTCCTGAAGGCATGGTCGAAGGCTTCCCGGCCGAGGACGTTCTCGCGGAGGATGGTGAGGGCGGCCGTGGGCTGGCCATAGGCGTTGGGCCCGAGGTCGATGATGGACTCCGAGTTCGTCATCGCGGGCACGCGGTCCTTGCCGCGCATGTAGTCGATCAGGCCGCGGCTGTCGCGCCGGGGCTTCCAATGGTCCTCCCATTCGGCTTCGGCGAGCGATTCAAGGAAGGAGTTGAGGCCTTCGTCCATCCAGGTCCATTGACGCTCGTCGCTGTTGACGATCATCGGGAAGTAGTTGTGGCCGACCTCATGGATGATCACGCCGATGAGCGCATGCTTGGTGCGTTCGGGGTAGGTGCCGTCCTTCTCCGGCCGCGGGCCGTTGAAGCAGATCATGGGATACTCCATGCCGCCGATGGCGCCGTTGACGGACCAGGCCACGGGGTAGGGGTAGTCGAAGGTGAACCGCGAGTAGACCTCGATCGCGTGGGCGACCGCGTGGGTGGAGTATTTGTCCCAGAGCGGCATGCCTTCCTTCGGGTAGAGGGACATCGCCATGACCGGCTGGCCGTCCACCTGGGTGCCGGCGACGGCCATGGCGTCCCAGATGAACTTGCGGGATGAGGCGAACGCGAAGTCGCGGACGTTGGCGGCCTCGAAGCGCCAGGTCTTCTTGCCTTTGGGGCGGCCTTTTTCGGCGGCCTTGGCTTCGTCGGGCGTGACGACGAAGACGGGCTTCCGGGTCTCCTGCCGGGCGCGGGCGAGACGCTCGCGTTGGACCGGGGTGAGCACCTCCTCGGGATTCTTCAGCAGCCCCGTCGCGGCGACGACGTGGTCATCTGGCACGGTGAGGGCGACTTTGTAGTCGCCGAACTCGAGGGTGAACTCGCCGGTGCCGAGGAACTGCTTGTTGATCCAGCCGGCGTAGTCGGTGTAGGCCGCCATGCGGGGGAACCACTGGGCGATGGTGTAGATGTGGTTGCCGTCTTCCTTGAAGAACTCGTAGCCGGTGCGGGCCATGATCCGTTTCGCGTCATTGATCGGATAGGTCCAGGCGATCCTGAAGACGAAGTCATCGCCGGGCTTCAGCGGCTTGGGGAGGTCGAGGCGCAGCATGGTCTTCACGACCGCGTGCGGCAGGCCGCGCCCTTCGGCGTCGGTGAGCCGGGTGATCTTCAGTTCGCCGTCATATTTCTGATAGGCGAGCAGCCGGTCGAGGGCGGAGTAGCTGAACTTCTTGAGGTCCACGCCGCGTTTCTGATTGGGGGCCGCGCGGGAGTCGGCGCCTTGGGCGAAGTAGTTCTGATCCAGCTGGACCCAGAGGTATTCCAGGGCGTCGGGAGAAGTGTTGTGGTAAGTCACCGTCGCCTCGGCCGTGAGCGTCTTCTTTTCGTCGTCGAGTTCGGCCCGGATGTCGTAATCCGCCCGGTTCTGCCAATAGCCCGCGCCGGGAGCCCCGGTCGCCAGCCGCTGGGGGGAGGGCGAGGGCAGGGTCGTTTCCAGCTGCTGGAACTTGCCGACGGGCGCGCCTGTTTCCGCCGCGAACGCGTTCAGGGCGAGGAGCAGGGGTAGCAGTCGTCTCATAGGGCCGATTAAGCCGAAAGGGCTCGTGCAGGGAAACTTTTTCAACGAAAAGGGGTATTCCAAGTACCCCATGAAATTCCTGCTGTTTCTTGTGATTCCGATGCTTGTCGCCGCCCCGGTCCCGCCGCCGGAGACGATCAAGCCCTTCGGCGCCGATTTCCCGAACCTGGATTCGCTCGCGACGGGCGCGTGGTGGGACAAGAAAACGCCGGCCAAGGGCAAGAAGGGTGGCGGCACTCCGCCGCCCACGATGCTCGTCGCCCGCGATCAGGTGATCGCTTTCGCGCTCTACACCCAGCAGGCCGGCGTCCTGAAACTGACGGCTCAGCTCTACCCGCTCTATCCGGAAGAGGCGAAGGTCGCCCGGCTCGAGGTGAAGCGCGGTGACGCGTGGGTCGAGGTCGCCCAGGCTCCGGTGCGGTTCCCCGGCTGGAGCGCCCATTTCCGTGTCGAAGGCTGGGATGGTTCCAAGGACGTCGCCTACCGCGTCCGTCATGGCGAGGTGGCGAAGTTCGACGGACTCGTCCGGCGCGATCCGACCGACAAGGAGTCGATCGTCGTCGCCAACATGTCCTGCAATTCGAGCCGCACGACGGGCGCGCGGCCGGAGATACTGGACAATCTGCTGCGCCAGAACCCCGACCTCCTGTTCTTCGCCGGCGACCAGACCTATCGTCACACCGAGCATACCGCCGGCTGGATCGAGTTCGGCCTGCAGTTCCGCGACGTGATGAAGGACCGTCCGACGATCTGCATCCCTGACGACCACGACGTCGGTCACCCGAACCTCTGGGGCGAAGACGGCAAGCTTTCGACGGCCCCGGGCAACGCCGACGGCGGCTACATGTTCCCGGTGGCCTACGTGAACATGGTCCAGCGCCAGCAATCCTGGCATCTGCCGGATGCCTACGATCCGACGCCCGTCCAGCGTGGCATCACGACGTATTATACCCGTCTCAAGGTGGGCGGAATGGATTTCGCGATCCTCGAGGACCGTAAGTTCAAGTCCGGCCCCTTGGGCAAGATCCCGCAGCAGGGCCCACGGCCTGACCATATCACGGACGAGAAGTATGACCCAAAATCGATCGACGTCCCGGGGCTGCAGCTTCTGGGGCAACGCCAGCTGAAGTTCCTCGCGGCCTGGTCCGAGGACTGGGTCGGTGTCCGACGCAAGGCCGTCCTTTCCGCCACCGCGTTCTGCGGCGCCGTCCACATGCACGGTAAGCGTGACGATCGCTTGCTGGCGGACCTCGATTGCAACGGGTGGCCGCAGGCCGGTCGCGACGAGGCCTTGCGCGCCCTGCGTCGCGTGCAGGCCGTCCACCTCTGCGGAGACCAGCATCTCGCCGTGACGGTCAAGCACGGCATCGAAGCCTTCGGCGATGGGCCTTATTCCCTGACGAGTCCGGCGCTCGTGAATACCATCTATGGGCGTTGGTGGCACCCCAAGGACGAGAAGGCGGGCCCGAACGCGGTGGCCGGCAGTCCGTTGCCTTGGACCGGCGATTTTCTCGACGGTCTCGGCAATCGCATGTCGGTCCTCGCCTACGCGAATCCCGGCGACATCCAGGATGAGCGTCAGCGCGCCGATGGTTACGGCGTCGCCCGCTTCGACCTGAACCAGGACAAGGTCACTTTCGAATGCTGGCCACGTTTCAGCGATTCCCGGAAGGGCGATAGCCAGCAGTTCCCCGGCTGGCCGCAGACCTTCGCGCTGGCCGACAACGACGGCCGCAAGCCGATCGGCTTCCTGCCGTCCGTGGATCTCCCTGCCGGCCAGGCCGTCGTGCAGGTCGTGGCCGAGCAGACGGGTGAGACGGTCTACGTCCGCCGTCTGGTCGGCGGCAAAGCCTTCGCTCCTCCCGTGTTCGCGCCAGGCAAGTATACCGTCAAGATCGGCATCGATCGTCCAGACCAACGCGCCTTGACCGGCCAGGAGCCCGCCGCGCGTTAACGCTTCAAGAGGGCGTCCGTTTCGCTCAGCTTGAAGCGGACGCTCACCACGGAGTTCTGCTCGGGGCCGTCGGCGTATTTGACGTAGGTCGTGGCCACGATGGTTCCGTCGGGCAGGAGCTCCACGCCGGGATAGCCGCAGTCGCCCGGACGTTTGCCGTGATGGTGAAGCAGTTTGATGCGATACTGTCCGGGCCGGCCAGACTTCAGGTCGTCATAGGTGCCGACCCAGGCGACGAAGTGTCCTTTGGTCGGGCTGTTGAGGGCTTGGTCGCGGAAGCAGACCACCATGCGGCCGTCGGATGTGAACACGCCGTTGTGCCGGTCGCCGGTGAGGCCCCAGTTCGTGTCGACGGGCGTCGACCAGGTGGCGCCTTCGTCTCGGCTGAACATCATCAGGCTGCGTCCTTTGTGGGTGTTCTCGCGCAGCAGGCAGGCGAGTTCCTGACCGTCGGGGGAGCGGAACACGTAGGGTTCGCACGGGTTCTTGCCGGCGACTTCGGCGACGATCCGCGGTTCGGACCAAGTGAAGCCACCGTCGGCGGTGATCATCTGCAACGTCACCAGCGGCGACTTGTCGGCCCCGCCGGGGCCGCGGTGATAGAGGCCGAGCGTCCGTCCGTCCTTGAGTCTCACGAGGCTGCTGAAGGTCATCACGCAGGGCAGGTTGAGCGGCGGCATTTCTTTCCAGGTCTTGCCGTCGTCTTCGCTCATGATGCTCGGCATGCCCGGCCCGCCGCGGTTGCCGAGGGCGGCGGAGAAGACCCAGAGGCGGGCTTTGCCGGCCGGGTCGACGATGCGGTAGATGCTCGGGCAGTTCTGGTGGGTCGCGAAGCCCTTGGGCAACTGCGCGTCGAGGCGCGTCCAGGTCAGGCCGCCGTCTTCGCTGCGGGCCATCGGACCCGCGGCGCCGCCGTGGTTGATGCACCACACCGCGAAGATCGTCCGGTTGTCAGGCATCAGCAGGGTCGTCGGGTGGCCTTGGTAGACCGTCGCCGTGCCGGCGCCGATGATCACCTGCCGATCTTTCTGCGCCGAGAGATCGACGACGGATAGGTCAGGCTTGTCGACGGCCATAGCCAAGGAAGCCAAGCAGAGCAGGGCGGGGAGCAGGGGGCGCATGGCGACACCCTGTGGCAAGTCCGCTTTCGTGCCAAGCCGGATTGGTCCGCTTGACCCCTCGCGAAGCCGCCCGCAACCTGTCCGCATGTCACGGACAACGGCACGTCAAGGGAAGGGATTCGTCCTGATGCTCGCTTCGGCGGTCTTCCTTATGCTCGTGCTGATGATCTTGCTGTCGCCGACCGACGATTCTGAACAGGAAGCATCCCTGCTGGTTGATCAGCGCGCGAAGGCCGAGGCGGGTGATCCCGTGGCTCGGTTCAAGTTGGCCGGCTTCTATGCCCGGGGCGAAGGGGTGGCTCAGGACCTCGGCGAAGCAGCCAAGTGGCTGACCTTGGCGGCGGAGCAAGGTTATGCGCCGGCCCAGAACAATCTCGCGGTCTGCTACTCCACCGGCGCCGGCGTGCCCAAGGATCAGGCCAAGGCCATCGAGTGGATCCGCAAGTCGGCCGAGCAGGGTTACGCCCGAGCGCAGTGTTATCTCGGGTTGTCTTACGCCAAGGGCGAAGGCGTCCCGCGGGATCAGGCGCAAGCCCTCGATTGGTTCCGCAAGTCCGCGGCGCAAGGCTTTCCGGATGCCCTGAATCACCTCGGTTATTGTCACAGCCAAGGACGAGGCGTGCCCAGGGACGATGCCGAAGCTTTCGCCTGTTGGTCGGTCGCGGCTCGCTCGCATGAAGGGGCCGCCCGTAACCTCGAGCTCTTGGAAAAGAAGATCTCGGACCAGAACCGGCTGCGCGGGGGGCTGCGTCGCGACGAACTCCTCCGTCAGATCGAAGCGGCCAAGTCGAAAGGGTCCTGAGGCGCCGATAATCCTCCGGACCGTTTGCGGAGCGCGCTGCTTCCGCTTATATCGTTGCATGCCTTCGCCGCCGGACTTCTTGCCGACCCGGGCCGCCGCTTCGGCGCGTCTGACGGAGTTCATGCCCATCGCGGGACGCTATGCGGCGGACCGCAACTTCGTCCGCCCCGGGCACCCGAACATCTCCCGCCTTTCCCCGTGGGTGCAGAAGCGTCTGCTGTTGGAGGAAGAAGTCGTCGCCACGGCCCGCGAGCGCTGGTCGTTCGAGGCCGTGGAGAAGTTCGTGCAGGAGGTCTACTGGCGGACCTATTGGAAGGGCTGGCTCGAACACCGGCCGGAGGCCTGGTCGCGCTGGGTCGAGGCCGTGCCGCGCCTGCGCGATGCCTTGAGCGCCGAGCAAGGGACGACGCTCGAAGCGGCGCTCGCCGGACGCACGGGGATCGCGGGCTTTGATGACTGGGCCAAGGAGCTCGTGGCGACCGGTTATCTGCATAACCACGCCCGCATGTGGTTCGCCTCGATCTGGATCTTTACGTTGAAGCTGCCGTGGGAGCTCGGAGCCGCTTTCTTCTACGAACACCTGCTCGATGGGGATGTCGCGAGCAACACGCTCTCGTGGCGCTGGGTCGCCGGGTTGCAGACGCCGGGTAAGACCTATGTCGCCCGGGCGGATAATATCGCGCATTATACCGACGGTCGGCATGCGCCGCAGGCCAGTCAATTGGCGGGGGCGGCGTTCGCACTCTCCGAGCCGGCCTTGCCGAAGGTCACTGTCTGGACTGAAGATCCCTTGTGGAGCAAGTCCGCCGAGGGCAGGGCGGGGCTGTGGGTGCATCCGGAGGACCTTGCGGTCGAACGCGGGGAGCTCTCCGCCGAGAAGTTCGTGGCGATCAACGCCTCATGGCCGAAGTACATGGCTACGAAGGCTGGCTGGTCGGAGGCCGTTGCCAACTGGACACAGGTTGCCTTGCGGGATGGCGCGGGACGAGCGGCTAAGCACTTCGGGGCGGACGTCTCCGCCGAGGCATCGGATCATCTCGCCGCGACGCTAGTCGATTGGGCTCACGCTCATCAGCTCAAGCGAGTCGTCGCCTATCGACCGTTCGTCGGGCCTTGGTTGATCGAAGCCCAGGCCGTCGAGTCTGCCCTCGCCCAGGCCGGCATCGCCGTCACTTGGCGTCGCCGGGCTTGGGACACCCGTCTCTTCCCTCACGCCACCCGCGGGTATTTCCCGTTCTGGGAGAAGGTCAGGGCGGCTGGTTGAAAGTTGGTGGGCCCACCGGGATTTGAACCCAGAACCAAGGAATTATGAGTTCCGTGCTCTAACCGTTGAGCTATGGGCCCGTGCCGGAGACTTTGGGCGAAAGGGGTTGGGAGGGAAAGCCCATTCGCCGGGTTGAATCTTCGCCAAGGTCTGCTAGACATTCCGCATGAGCCCGCCCCGCTCGTTCCCGCGTCGCACCTTCCTGCAAGGCATGCTGGCCGCCCCGTTCTTCGCCGCGTCCGCCCGGGCCGCCGAGGCCCCCGCGCTCGTCGATCCCTCGCGTGGTCCGGGCGCCGGCTGGACGATCGCGGTCTTTCCCGACACCCAGAACTACGCGAAGTATGCGAAGAACCAGGCGCACTTCGACCTGATGACGCGATGGGTGAAGGAGCATCGCCAGGCCTGGAACATCGGCCTGATCATGCATGAGGGCGATCTCGTGGAACAGAACAACATCGCCGTCGGCGGCGGCCGCGGCTACGGCGACCAGAACTCGGAGTCGCAGTGGAAGTCGGCCAAGCGCGCCTTGCAGGTCTTCGACGGCGTGATCCCCACGGTCTTCGCGACGGGCAACCATGATTACGGGGAACGCAGCGCCGAGGACCGCACGACGCAGTTCAACGACTACTTCCCGCTCACGCACAATCCGCTCACCTGCGACGGCAAGGGCGGCGGCATCTTCCTGGAAGGACCGCCCACCCGCGACGGCAAGGTCACGCTCGAGAACGCGGCTTATGTCCTCAAGGTCCCGGGCGGACGCGACCTGCTGGTCGTCGCGCTCGAATGGGCGCCGCGCGGCTTCGTCGTGGAGTGGGCCCGCGAGCTCCTGGCCCGGCCCCGCTTCCGCGACCACCTCGGCATCCTGCTGATCCATGATTACCTGCTACCCAGCAATCTCCGGGACGGGCAGGACGGCAACCGCAAGCGCCCCGGCAATCCTCATTGGTATAAGACCGGCCTGACCGGCGACACCCACGACGGCGAGGACCTCTGGCAGGCGCTCGTCCGGAAGACGCCGAACCTGCGATTGGTGCTCAACGGACATGAGATGGGCGCCCACGTCGGGTATCGTCAGGACGCCAACGACGCCGGCAAGGCCGTGCACCAGATGCTTTTCAACGCCCAAGGCCTCGGCGGCGGTTCCGACCATCGTGGCAACGGCGGCGACGGCTGGCTGCGGCTGCTCACGTTCGAGCCCGACGGACGCACGCTGTCGGTGCGCACCTTCTCGCCGCTGCGCCTCCAGGAAGGCCGTCCGCATTATTGGGACGACCCCCGTTGGCGCTTCAGCGTGGATCTGGGAGCCTGATCCGGCGGTTACTTCGCGACGACGTCGATGAGCTGGCTGCGGACCGGGGTGACGGTCGCGCGATGCTGCTCCACGGCGGCCGTCAGGCGGGCCACGACGTCCGGATGGTCCGCGGAGATCTCGTGAGCTTCGGACGGGTCGACGGCGAGGTTGAAGAGGAGCGGCTTGGCATGCTCGAGCGGCTTGGGGTCGCCGTAGGAGCCTTGCGTGATGAAGTGGATCTTCCAGTCGCCGAGACGGGCGGCGTAGAGTTTCTCGCCGCGGTAGTAGCAGAAGAGCCCACGGTCGACGGCGCGTTCCTCGAGCAGGAGCGGCGAAAGGTCGGCGCCGTCCATCGGGCGGTCTGACGGCATGTTCGCGCCGGCGAGCTTCGTCGCGGTCGGGTAGAGGTCGAGCATCGTGGCCACGTTGTCGGTCACGCCGGGCTTGATCTTGCCGGGCCACCAGGCGATGCCGGGCACGCGCATGCCGCCTTCCCAGGTGCTGCCCTTGCCGTCCTTGAGCAAGCCGGCGCTGCCGCCGGTCTCGGTGCCCATGAGCGTCCACGGGCCGTTATCGCTCGTGAAGAACACCAACGTGTTATCGGCCACGCCGTTAGCTTGGAGGGCCTTGAGGACCTCGCCGACGTTCCAGTCGAGCTCGGCGAGCACGTCGCCGTAGATGCCGCGCGGGCTCTTGCCCTTGAAGCGATCCGACGCAAAGAGCGGCGTGTGCGGGAAGGTGTGCGGCATGTAGAGGAAGAAGGGCTTATCCTTGTTGGCCCCGATGAACCGGGCGGCCTCCTCGGCGTAACGCTTCGTCAGCTGGGTCTGGTCGGTGCGGGGTTCGAGGAGTTCGCGGCCGCGGTAGAGGGCGGCGTTCCACCAGGCCGGATCCTGCGTGACGCGGGCGTTCGCCTTGGGCGGATTGCCGGGCGTCGGATTCATGTCGTTCGAGTGCATGAGCCCGAAGTGGAAATCGAACCCATGGTCGAGCGGGTGGTGCTGCGGCCGGTCATTGGCCCAGACGCCGAGGTGCCACTTGCCGATGATGCCCGTGGCGTAGCCGGCGGACTTGAGCGTCTCGGCGAGGGTGACTTCGGAAGCCGGCAGGCCGCCGGTGGAGACGGCGCGCAGGACGCGGAATTGGTTGTGGGCCATGCCGGAGCGCACCGGGTAGCGACCCGTCATGAGGGCGGCGCGGCTGGGCGTGCAGACTTCGGCGGCGGAGTAGAACTGAGTGAAGCGCAGGCCTTGGGCGGCCATGCGATCCAGGTTCGGCGTCTTGATCGTAGGGTGGCCGTAGCAGCCGAGATCGCCGTAACCGAGGTCATCTGCCAGGATGATGACGATGTTCGGTTTCGGGGCGGCGTGGGCGGCGAGGGTGAGGGCCGTCAGCAGGGTCAGCAGCAAGGGTCGCATGAGACTGAGAAAGCCCAGCCACGAGCCCGTGGCAAAGGCCTTTTGTGGGTGGGTAGGGGATACGGCTTGAAACAGGCTTATAAGATGAGACTTTAAGACCGCCCCTCCCCATGCGCCCCGCCGTCTATTTCTCCGCGTTTGTCTTCATCGCCGCCTATGCGGCCGAGGAGAAGCCCTATGAGCCGGACTTCACCCCACAGCCGCCCGTCAAGGCGCTCTCGCCCGAAGACGAGCTCAAGACCATCGAGCTGCCGGAAGGCTATCGCCTCGAACTCGTGCTCAGCGAGCGCGACGGCATCCGCGAGCCGGCCAATCTGACGTTCGACGGCAACGGCCGGATATACATCGCCGAGCTCCGCACGTACATGCAGGACATCGACGGCAAGAACGAGCACGACCCGATCGGCGTCGTCTCGCGCCACGAAAGCACCAAGGGCGACGGCAAGTTCGACAAGCATGTCCTCTTTCGCGACAAGATGGTCCTGCCGCGCATGGTCCTGCCGCTCGATGACCGCGTGCTCATCAACGAGACCGACACCCTCGACATCTTCGTCTACCGCGACACCAACGGCGACGGCATCGCTGACACCAAGGAGCCCTGGTTCGTGGGTGGGCCGAAGAGCGGTAATCTCGAGCACCAGCAGAGCGGCCTGATCTGGACGATGGATAACTGGATGTACCAGACCTATAACGCCTATCGTCTGCGCTGGAATGGCTCCAAGGAGCCGCTCAAGGAAAGCATCCCCAGCGGCGGTGGCCAGTGGGGCCTCGCCCAGGATGACCACGGCAATGGCTGGTGGTCGAACGCCAGCGGCGAGAAGGGCCTCTGGAATTTCCAGACGCCGATCCGTTACGGAGCCTACGACGTCAAAGGCCAGTTCCCCGAGGACTTCATGCAGGTCTGGCCGAAGATCGGCCTCGCCGACCACCAGGGTGGCGCCGGTCGCACGCGTCCGGAC
>JACCDO010533483.1_pt1 | contig 21340 bp, 18 predicted proteins | sample 7446101 | NCBI WGS metagenome assembly JACCDO01 (sample SAMN15323440, study PRJNA562643) | freshwater metagenome | isolation source: river surface water | place: USA:Blue River Watershed | collected 2017-08-16
GACTTCGTTCTCGACACTCCCCGGTAAGCCAACCTGGATCCGCTTGCCGACCAGTTGAGCCGGGCTCGTCAGCGCTGCCGCATCACCGCGAGTCACGAACAGCAGCGGCTGCTCTGAGACCGTGCCGAGACTCACGACGTCCGGGAGCACCGCGGGGTCGAGTGGTCGCGAGGTAACTCCGACGGAGATATCGCGTGCGTCGGAGGTGTCCTGCACCTTTTCGCCGATGAGGTCATAGTCCGCCGTGTCGTACGTGACGCCTCTGAAGCCGCCGGCGTCCAGACCCTGCCGAATCACTTCCGCCGTGAGGGCCGATGCAGGCTGGCTCAGGTCGACCTCGATGTTGACCACAGGCGGCTTGCGCAGAAGTGCTGCCACGACAAAAGCCGCGAGCGAGATCAATGCGAGGAGCAGGACCACTACGACGATGCGTGAGAGCACCCTCCCCCGACTCATGGTGTGCTCTGTCTGACGTCGATGACTGCGGGGCCCCATTCAGCATCGATGGTCGCGTGGATTGCCTCCCACTGCTCCGCTGTCGGAATCGCGATGGTTCCGTCCTGGATACCGCTCACGATGCGCCTTCCGTCAGAGCTCAGGCCCGCGTTATCGGCGAGGGCATCGAGCCTGGTGGAGATCACGCCAACTGAACTGCGGATTGCCACGGCCTCATCGGAATTCAGGTACTCGACCCAGAGTCGGGCTGCGCACGGGTGAGGAGCCGTCGCCGAGATCCCCTGGGCGTATGGAGCCACGATCACTCCGTCAGTGGGCTGGCTCACCGTGTAGCGAAGCCCGCGCTCGCTCAGGGCATCTTCGTTTCCGCGGAAGGTGAAGTTCCAGTCGAGACCGATCGGAACCTCGCCGTAGAGAAGATTGGACGTCGAATATTCCGTGAGGTTGAGGTTGCCGGCCTCCTGCAGGCGCGCAAAGTAGTCGATGCCGGCAGTGACGTCATCCAGGGAGCCGCCATTCGCCAAGGCCGCAGCGACCACTGCTCCGGCTGCGGAGCCTGACTCACGTGGATCACCGTTGAGGGTAACCATGCCGCGGTACTCCGGGAGAAGAAGATCCGCCCATGATGTCGGCGGACGCGATACCGATGAGGTCTCGACACCCATGGAGGTGACCCCCACATAACTCGACTGCCAGGAACCGTCGGGGCTCGTGAAGGCAGCCGGGATGGAGTCCGAGTTCGAGGATTCGTATGGCGTGAGGAGTCCCTCGTTCGCCGCCACGTTCGCGGCCTCAGGGGAAAGATCCGCGACATCAGGGCGAGCGGGGTTGTTTCTCCACGTGCGCAGGAGGGTGAGTTCATCACCTGAGGTGGCGTCCGGGTAGATCGATGAGATCTCGATGCCATAGTCCTGCGTGAAGGAGTCCATCAGCTCGCCGTAACCTCCCCATTCACGCGGTGAGGCAAGGAGGGTCAACGCACCTTCCTTCATGGCGGCGTCACGCAACTCCTCGATCGAGGTTCCGCAGGGGCCGAAGGCGTCGGAACCTTGGTCAGCGGTGGCGCTTGAGCCCGAGCAGGCGCTCACGGTCAGGAGGAGTGCCCCGCATGCGGCCGACAGCGCTCCGAGGGAGCCGAAAGCGGGGAAAGGTCTCACGGGGCAACGATACGAGATCGCTCGAAGGGCTTCTGCTCTGCCGGTTGAGGTGCTCAGCGCCCGAAGAGCTTGGCCCAGAAACCCTTCTTCTTCGGCGGCGGCGGCGCCGCCTTACGCCCGGGTGGGGTTCCCCAGATCAATGGGGCCTTCGTGGCCGACTGCTGCGCAGCCGATGACTTCATTGCCGGCGCTGCCTTCTTCGCGGGGGCAGCTCGCTTCATGGCAGCCCGACGCGAATCCGCAGTGGCCTTCGCCGCAATGCCTTTCGTGGTCTTCGGCTCGAGCAATTCGCGCACGTGATCCTCGATGCCACCGTTCTTGTCGAGTGGATCGTCCCCCGAGCGTGCGAGGAAAGGCGTGGGGTCCGAGAGTTCGGACTCATCCGAGGCCTGGAGAAGTTCGGAGGTGTCATACCCGAGTCGTGCTGAGTCTCCGCCGCCGGTGTCCTGCCAGAAACGCGGCTTGAATTCCTCGTTCTCATGATCGACATACCGAGAGTCGACCTCATCGATTCCGAATCGGTCGTATACCGGATTCGTGTGAAAGTTGGTGTCGGTCTTGGTTCCGTGCTGGGGCTTGAATCTCGGTGCATTCCAGAAGGCCGGATCCTCGTGCGCATATCTGTACTGCTCATTCGGGTACTGGGTATCAGGGCGCTGGGCGCGGGCGTTGGCCTCGGCGTCATCATCATCGGCGAAACTTCCGCGCCGACTTCCTAGGTCATAGGAAGCCGAGGGATCAGCCATGAGCCCCTGGCGATACTCACGCTGCTCTAGGCGATTGACTCCCTCGCCCTCCTCGAATTGCAGGAAATCCGACATGACAGGACTCTAGGGCAGGCACACAGTCGAGGGAACCGAAGTTTCTCTTGAGAGACTCCAGAATCTGCCCTACCGTGGCCGCATGACCTCCCCCACGATTCCGGCCGTGAACCCGCATGACGATTCGTTCTACCAGAATCCCTTCCCGGCCTACTCGATGCTGCGCGCCGAGGCACCCGTCTACGAGATCCCCGATACTCCCGGCCTCTTCTTCGTCACGACGTGGCCGTATGTGCGCGAGGCTCTGATGGATCCTGGGCTGTTCTCGAATCTGCTGCCGCATGCCCGGCGCAGTGAGCCGCCGGCCGAGATCGCCGATCAGCTCGCCGAGATCCGATCGAAGGGCTACCCGTACACGCCCGCCCTCGGCAATAACGATGCCCCTGCGCATACTCGCTATCGCAAGATGGTCAATCGCAGTTTCACGGTGCGCTCACTCAATTGGATGGAACCGCTGGTCGACGAGGTCGCCGACCAGATCGCGGCCCGACTTGTCGACGGCGAGATCATCGATGCTGTCGAGAACATCACCGTTCCGCTGCCGGTGTGGGCGATCATGCGCATCCTCGGCATCGAGGACAAGTACCGCGATGACCTGCGTCGGTGGTCAGACTCCTCGAATGCATCGCTCGGTGGAAAGCTCACCGCCGAGCGCTGGATCGAGGTCGAGAATGACATCCTCGAGTTCCAGACGGTGATCTGCGAAATTCTCGATGACCGTCGCGCGAACCCGCGCGAGGATCTCCTGAGCCAGCTCGTCACCGCCGAGGAGGGCGAGACTCCGCTGACGAATCAGGAGCTCGTGTGGCTCGTGCGCGAGTTGATCGTCGCCGGCAACGAGACCACCATTCGCTCGCTGGGCGAGATCCTCTGCTACCTCGACGAGATGCGGGCAACGGATCCGGCGATCTGGGATCGCGTGCGCGACGACGAGGCCTTCCGCAAGGGCGTGGTCGAGGAGGGTATTCGCATGGCTGCCCCGGTGATGGGCCTGTGGCGACGCGTGACCCGCGATGTCGACTTCCACGGTGTGCATCTACCCGCTGAGAGCACTGTGTTCCTTGCCTACAGCTCGGCGAATCGCGATGAGTCCGTGTTCCCCGACGCCGACACCTTCGATCCACTGCGCGAGAACGTGAAGGAGCACCTTTCCTTCGGTCACGGCATTCACGTGTGCGTCGGCGCCGGCCTCGCGCGCATCGAGGCATCATCGGCCCTGCGGGCACTGGCCGAGAATGTCACGGCACTTGAGGTCGTCGATCGAGATGCTCTGCGTTACGGGCCGAGTTACGGACTGCGTGGCCTCGTCGAGCTGCCGGTCCGCGTGGTTCGCCGGTGACTCCCGGCGAGCTCGTCACGGCACTCGTGCGAGCGTGCGAAGCGCGAGATCTCGATCGGGTCTGCTCACTCGTCACCGATGACATCGAGTACGACAACGTTCCCATGGGCAAGGTCTACGGGCCCGAGGGGGTACGAAAGGTGCTGAGTGCGGGCGTCACTCAGGAAGCCACCGATATCGAGTGGCGCGTTCTCGAGCAGATCGAGCAGGGCGACATCGTGATGAATGAGCGCGTCGACTGCTTCCTGGTCGACGGCACCTGGATTGAGATCCCGATTGCTGCCCTGTTCAAGGTGCGCGACGGGAGGATCTGCCTGTGGCGCGATTACTTCGATCTCGACACGTACCGCAAGCAGCGTGCGAAGTAACGCCTACTTCTGCTTCTCGCTGATCTTGCGGAAGACCGGGCGCGGCAGGTTCTTCATGACGCCCATCACGTACATGAGCGGGCCCGGCGCATAGACGGTCTCCTTGCCCTTGCGCAGGGCGTTGACGATGACCGCTGCTACATCCTGCGGATTCGTGGTCATCGGTGCCTCCGGCAGGCCGGCGGTCATGCGCGTGCGCACGAAACCCGGTCGAACCACGAGCACCGACGCACCCGAGCCGTGCAGAGCATCACCTAGGCCCTGGGCGAAGGCGTCCAGGCCGGCCTTCGTCGACCCGTACACATAGTTAGCGCGACGCGCGCGATCTGCGGCCACGCTGGAGAGAACGACGAGTGCACCATGCCCCTGCTTGCGCAACTGGCGGGCTACGTGCAGGCCCACGCTCACGGCACCGGTGTAGTTCGTGGTCGCGACCTCGACTGCAAGGGCCGGATCTGCCTCGGCAGCATCCTGGTCGCCGAGCACGCCGAAGGCCAAGATCACGAGATCGATATCGCCCGCATCGAATACCGCATCGATAACGCCGCGGTGGGAATCCGTGGCAGTCGCATCGAAGTCGATGGCCTCGACACCAGAGATTCCGAGAGCGGTCAAGGACTCGACAGCTGCGTGACGAGCAGCATTCGGGCGACCTGCCAGGAGCACACGGCGAAGGCGATTGCGCGGAAGTGCCTTCACCGTCTCGAGAGCGATCTCGCTACTGCCGCCGAGTACCAGAACTGACTGCGGCTCGCCGAGTGCGTCCATCATGTGATCTCCCTCAATAGGTGGTGCCGAGCTGACACGAATCGTGCGGTCAAAGCGAAAGTCGACGGGCGAGATCGGAGGTGAAGATGCCGCGCGGGTCCATCTGATCACGCGTGCTCTGCCACTCGGACAGGCGCGGGTAGGTCTGCGCGACCATCTCAGGTGACTGACGGGAATCCTTGGCGAAGTAGAGGCGCCCGCCACTTGCCGCGACGAGTCCGTCGATCTCGTCGAGTACGGCGCCAAGACCCTCGACACGTGCGGGAACGTCTGCCGCCAGAGTCCAGCCAGGCTGAGGAAAGGACAGCGGGGCAGGATTCGCGGCGCCGAAGCGCTTGAGCACAGTGAGGAAGCTCGGTGCACCGACCTCGCGCAGGCGCCTGAGTGCATAGTCGATGAGGTAGCCGGCAGAGTCAGGCACCACGAACTGGTACTGGATGAATCCGCCGGGGCCGTAGATGCGATTCCACTCCTGAACACCGTCGAGTGGGTGGAAGAACTCGCCGATGGGCTGAAGTTCACCCTGACGGCTCTTCGGAGCCTTGCGGAACCAGGCCTCATTGAAGGCACGCACGGTGAACTTGTTGAGCAGTCCTGAAGGAACGAAGGGTGGAGCAGTCGCGACGATCTTGGGCTCGTAGGCCAGCGGATTCGTGGCTCGCTCGGCATCGAGGTTCGAGGAGGGCGCATGATCGCCGCGCGTGATGACTCCGCGACCCGACGGCGACACCGAGTCGATCCAGGCAACGCTGTAGCGGTACTCGTCATCCTTCTCGACCATGCTGGCCATCACGGCATCGAGATTCGCGCAGCGGTCGGTATCGACACTGATCATCGAACTAGTGATCGGGATGAGGTCGAAGGTGGCCTTCGTGATCACCCCGGTGAGACCCATGCCGCCGACGGTGGCCCAGAAGTGCTCGGCCTTGCGCGTGGGCGCAAGATCCTCGACTCGGCCATGACCGGTGACGAGATCAAGTGCGTGCACATGCGAGCCGAAACTGCCTTCGACATGGTGGTTCTTGCCATGGACATCGGCCGCAATGGCTCCGCCCACGGTGATCATGCGCGTACCCGGGGTCACCGGCACGAAATAGCCCGCAGGCACCAGGGTCTTCAGCAGTGCATCGAGACTGACGCCTGAACCGGCCGTGACCGTGCCATGCACGGTGTCGAGGTCGATGGAATCAAAGGCACTCATGTCGAGAACGATGCCGCCGCCCGCTTGCGCGGCATCGCCGTACGAACGGCCGAGTCCGCGAGCGAGGATGCCGCGCTCACCAGCCTTCGCGACGAGGTCGCGCACTTCGTCAACGGAGCCCGGGCGCACGACGTGCGCCATGCTCGGTGCTGTGCGACCCCAGCCGGTGAGGAGTCGCTCGTTGTCGTGGCGCTTCAGCGGATTCGCGAGCGCTGTGGACTTCTTCGATGGCTTGGTACTCATCTCAGACTCCCAATGCGCCCAGGCCGAAGAGGATCACCCAGGCAAGACCGAGAATCAGCAGCACTCGATCCCGTAGCACTGCATCCTCCGGAGCCTCGCCGCCTCCGTTGTCGATGACCACTGCATATCGAAGGATGGCGAGCACGAACGGCACGATGCTCCACTCCGCCCACGGGAAGCTCGCGGGCTGACTCGCGACGTCGAAGGCCCAGAGGCAGTACGCGCTGATGGTGACAGCCGCGGCAGTGCCCCAGACGAATCGGAGGTAGCCGGGCGTGTAGCCGGCGAGGCTCTTGCGCTGAGTGACCGCCGTGCCATCACCCACGGCGTTGGCCGCCTGCAGTTCACTCGCTCGCTTGCCCGCTGCCATGAACAGCGAGCCGAAACCGGCAACGATGAGGAACCACTGGGAAATGGGCAGATCCGAAGCGACACCACCGGCGATCGCTCGTAGAAGGAAACCCATGGCAAGCAGGGCGAGCTCGATGACCGGCTCATGCTTGAGGAAGATCGAGTAGGCCAGCGTGAAGACGAAGTACACGATAACCACGGCAGCGAGTGCAGGTCGCACGCTCGCGGAGATCGCGATTGCGAGCAATGCGAGAACAACAGCCTCGATGATCGCCGCAGTGCGCGGTAGGTGACCAGCAGGAATCGGACGTGCGCGCTTTGTCGGGTGCTGCTGATCTGAAGGGATATCGCGCAGGTCATTGATGATGTAGGTGGAACTCGAGATGAGGCAGAAGGCCACGAAGGCAATGAGAGACGGCACGAGCACATCGGGCTCGAGTAGTGAGCCTGCCGCTAGCGGTGCCGCGAAGACCAGAACGTTCTTGAGCCACTGCCTCGGACGCATCGCGACGACAGCAGCGACTGCGATCGAGCGATGCGGAATCTCACTCACTGCGGTCAACGGAGGCCCCCGGTTCGGAATCGCCCACGATGCGCGCGAGCTGCGGCACGACGAGTGCCCACGTGATCGCGTGCATGAGCAGCAGCAGGATCCGCGTCGACCAGCCGATGGGCTGGGCGAGCGGGCCGTAGGCGCTGGCGATCGCGAGCACCGTGCCGATCCAGAACACGATTCGACCCGCGTGCGCCCGACCCCGCATGAGGGCGGAGAGAAGTGCCGCGATGTAGGCGATGACCAGGGGCATGAGCAGAACGGCGAACCACCGGATCGGAGCCATTGAGCCATCGGGCTGCTCGACCACGAAGCTCACCTGAGCCAGGTGCCCGATGCCGAAGACCAGCAGGCTCAGCAGGCCGGACCAGATGCCGGTGACCGTGGCCGTGTAGAGGAGGAAGCGGAGTCGAGGGTTGGCGGCGCGCGGCGGGGCCACCGGGGTCACCGATGTGCTCCAGGACGCGGTCATGGGGCCATTGTTCCCGACGCAGGGGGCAAAGCCAGTTCCGTCCTTCGTCGTAGTGCTTGCAAAGGCAACCAAAGGGGGGCATCATGTTGTTACTGGCGAGTAACCACGATTGAGGAATGGCAATGTCCCATTACAAGAGCAATGTCCGCGATCTCGAGTTCAACCTGTTCGAGGTCTTCGGTGCCGGCGAACGCATGGGCTCCGGGCCCTATGCGGAGATGGACGTCGACACTGCTCGCGAGATCCTGCACGAGGTCGATCGCCTGGCCACCGGCCCCCTGGCGGAGTCCTTCGCTGAGGCTGACCGCACTCCCCCTGTCTATGACCCCGCCACTAAGACCGTCGTCATGCCCGAGGGCTTCAAGAAGAGCTTCAAGGCCCTGATGGACTCGGAGTGGTGGCGCCTGGATCTTCCCGAGCACCTCGGTGGCACGGGTGCACCGCCGTCACTTCGCTGGGCAGCGAGCGAACTGCTGCTTGGAGCGAATCCCGCTGCCTTCATGTTCATGTCGGGCCCCGGCTTCGCCAGCATCGTCGACAGTCTCGGCAATGCCGACCAGAAGCGCTGGGCGCAGTTGATGATCGACAACGGCTGGGGCGCCACCATGGTGCTCACCGAGCCCGACGCGGGTTCCGATGTCGGCGTCGGTCGCACGAAGGCAATCGACAATGGCGATGGCACCTGGCGCATTGAAGGCGTCAAGCGCTTCATCACCTCGGGCGAGCACGACATGGCCGACAACATCGTGCATCTCGTTCTTGCGCGTCCCGAAGGTGCCGGCCCCGGCACCAAGGGACTTTCCCTGTTCCTCGTTCCGAAGTATTTCGTCGATCTCGAGACCGGTGAGATCCAGGGCCGTAACGGCGTCTACGCGACCAACGTCGAGAAGAAGATGGGCCTGAAGGTCTCGACCACCTGCGAGATGACCTTCGGCGAGAAGGAACCGGCCATCGGCTGGCTCATCGGCGACGTGCACGACGGCATTGCGCAGATGTTCAAGGTCATCGAGTACGCGCGGATGATGGTCGGCACCAAGGCCATCGCCACGCTCTCCACCGGTTACCTCAATGCACTCGACTACGCGAAGACTCGCGTGCAGGGTGCAGATCTCACCATGCAGATGGACAAGACTGCACCGCGCGTGACCATCACTCATCACCCCGATGTTCGTCGCAGCCTGATGCTGCAGAAGTCCTATGCCGAAGGCATGCGTGCCCTCATCGCGTACACCGCCTACTGGCAAGACATGGTCGAGATGGGCGAGGCCGGTAATGCCGATGTAGACCTCGACATGGCCGTGCGCATCAACGACCTGATGCTGCCGATCGTCAAGGGAGTCGGCTCCGAGCGTTCGTACGAGATGCTCGCGGTCGCACTGCAGACCTACGGCGGCAGTGGCTTCCTTCAGGACTACCCGGCAGAGCAGTACATCCGCGATGCCAAGATCGACACGCTGTACGAAGGCACGACTGCGATCCAGGGACTCGACTTCTTCTTCCGCAAGATGGTCAAGGATCAATTCAAGGCGCTGTTCTACATCGCCACTCAGATCACCGAGACGGTCAAGGGCGATGACGGCTCGGGTGCCTTCGCCGTCGAGCGCGAGCTGCTGGGCAAGGCACTCGAGGACGTCCAGGCCATCGTCGGCGTGATGGGCCAATGGGCGATGGCGGCGCAGGCCAGCCCGCAGGAGATCTACCGAGTCGGCCTCAACACCACGCGCCTGCTGATGACTTCAGGCGATCTCATGATCGGTTGGCTGCTGCTGCGCCAGGCCGAGGTGGCCTCGGCCGCACTGAAAGGCGAGGTCTCCGAGCGCGATCGCCTGTTCTACGAGGGCAAGATCGAGACCGCGCGCTGGTTCGCGCGCAATCGACTCCCACTCCTGTCGGGTGAGCGTGCAGTGGCCGAGGCCACGACCCTTGATGTCATGGAGCTGGCAGAAGACGCCTTCTGAGCATTCCGCTGAGCGATCTATGATCAGGAGCGATGAAGCGCTCACCGCTCGCCCTGATTGCCCCTGCACTCATCGTGCTGGCGGTAGCAGCGATGGCTGTCGGTCTGGTGATCAGCGGCGATGCGTATGCGACCCCGCCCGCCGGACTTCCCGATGTCGGTGGCGTGATCGGCTGGGGCACTCCCGTCCTTCGTGTTCTCACGGATGTCGCTGCGGTTGTCACCATCGGCTTCTTGCTGGCCGCGGTGGTACTCGACCCATCCGGCAAGGACGGCACTGTCTCGAGAGCCGGGCGAACTGATCTGATTCGTGCCGCCGTCGCGGCTGCCATCTGGGCAGTGCTCGCACTGGCGCAGAGCGTGTTCGTCGTCGGCAATGTGCTGGGCCTGCAGCTCTCCGAGGCCATCAGCCCAGACGTCATCACGACGTATGCCTTCGATCTGCCCACCACTCGCGCTCTGTTCGGAATGGCGATTCTCGCGCTTGTTATCTCCGCTGCGTGCGCAGCCACCTTCACCGTGGGCTCCGGCGCCGCCTGGCTGATCCTCGCGCTACTTGCTGCGGTACTTCCGGCACTCGGCGGACACGCGGCCGGTCTCGGAGACCACGCGCTCGCCATGACCGCGGGTGCTGCGCATATCGCTGCCGCGACCTTATGGATCGGCGGACTGCTGGCACTTGCGTTGCACGCGGTGCGCGGAGACATTCCGCTCACGCGCTCGATCCAGCGCTTCGGAATCATCGCCGGCAGCAGCATCGTGTTGCTGGCGGTCAGCGGCGTCGCCAATGCCTATACCCGGCTCGAGACTCTCGACCAGATCCTGACGACCGGCTACGGCCAGCTGGTGCTGATCAAGACCGCGCTCATCGTGGTGCTCGGCGTGATCGCGCTGCTCATTCGCAGTCGCATCTCGTCGACCACCGGCACGAAGTCAGGTAGATCGGTCTTCGCACGGATAGCCGGCCTCGAGCTCACGGTGATGGCCATAGCTCTCGGTCTGGGTGTCGCCCTCTCGCAGAGCGCGCCGCCGCGACTGACCGTGGAGCTGCCGAGCTACGGCGAATCCCTACTGGGCTACCGGTATCCCGAAGCACCCACCGTGACATCCGTTCTCGGCGGATTTCACCTGGAGCCCTTCTTCTTCACGCTCGTGCTGATCGCAGGTGGCCTGTACTTCGGCGGACTGATGCGTTTGCGCAAGCGCGGTGACTCGTGGCCGATCGGCCGATCCATCAGCTGGTTCCTCGGCCTCGTGGTGGTGCTGTGGTGCAGTAATGGCGGCATCTCCATGTACGCCAGCGTCAGTGTCGGCATGCACATGCTGCAGCACATGACCTTGACGATGCTGGCGCCGATCCTGCTCGTCATGGGCGCGCCTGCGACCCTTGCGCTGCGTGCCCTCAAGCCCTCGACCGGCCCCGAACGCGGTCCGCGTGAATGGCTGCTGTGGTTCCTCCACAGCTGGATCACTCGTATTCTCACGAACCCGTTCTACGTATTCGTGGTCTATGTCCTCGGTCTCTACGGGCTCTACCTGACCCCTGCCTTCGGCTGGCTGATGGGCAGCCACGTCGGGCACATCGTGATGGAACTTCACTTCCTGTTCTCGGGATACCTCTTCTACTGGGTGATCATCGGCATCGATCCCCGCCCGAAGCCTCTGCCGTACTGGGGTCGACTTCTGCTCCTGCTCCTCTCGATGTCGGTCCACGCGTTCTTCGCCGTCATCTTGATGATGGGAACCACGCCGATCGCTCCCGAGTGGTACGGCATCGTGCGACCGGACTGGATCGTGGATCCGCTCGCGGATTCCCTCAACGGCGGGCAGGTCGCCTGGGGAATCGCCGAGATCCCGAGCATGATCGTGCTGCTGGCGATTGCCTTCCAGTGGTCGCGCAGTGATGACCGTGAAGCCAAGCGCAAGGATCGACAGGCGGACCGCGATGGCGATGCCGAACTCAATGCCTACAACGATCGGCTCGCGCGGCTGGCTGAGCGTGACAAGCGCTAGAGCGATTGCTGCACTCATCATTGCGCTGGGTGCGGTTGCCCTGGCTCCTGCAGCCGCGGCGACAACCCCCGCGGATCTCCCTGGCGCAGCCAATGCAGAACAGGTGATCATCGTCTCGAGTACCGATTACCGCTCTACTCGGGCTCGGCTGAGCGCATACGAGAAGCTTCCTGATGGCACGTGGGCTGCTGTCGCACGTGATGTGCCGGCTTTCGTGGGCTCTCGCGGAATCGTGCCCGGCAATGAACGCCGCCAGAGCACGGGCACGACCCCCGCGGGCACATATGCGATCACGTCAGCCTTTGGCCGGAAATCGAATCCGGGCACCACACTTCCCTACGTGCAGGTCGATGCGAATGACGCGTGGACTTACAACCCACGGGTCCCCGCCACCTACAACATCTTCCAGACAGCGCCGGTCAGTTGGGCCTCCTACGGCAGGTACGTCGAGCGGCTTCAGAGCATGGGCAGGCAGTACAACTATGTCGCCGTGCTCGACTACAACCTGCCGAGCGGCACCATCACCACAGACGCGCGTGGTATCCGGCGCACCAGCGAGCCGGCCGATACGCGGGCCGGGGGCGGGATCTTCCTGCACGTATCGAAGGGTGAGCCGACCGCAGGTTGCATCTCCATATCCGAAGGCACGATGCAACGGATCATGGACTGGCTCGATATCGCGAAAAAACCGGTTATCGTCATTGGCTCAGCGAGCCAGCTCGACCTCAGCTAGACGAGCTCGGTGCCGATGCGGATATCGGCGAGTGCGGGGAACGCCGCACGCCAGCGACCCGGCTCATCAGCATCGATCTCGGCGTAGAGGATCTCCTCGGACTCACCCGCCTGCGCAATGACAACACCCCGCGGATCGACGACCACCGAGTGCCCGCCCAGGACGATGCCCTCGGCACCCTGAGTGCCCACTTCATTGCACGCGATCACCCAGGCCTGATCCTCGATGGCACGAGCTCGTGTCAGGACGTCCCAATGCTCGATGCGCGAGAGTGGCCATCCCGATGACACGAGAAATGCCGTGGCTCCGGCATCGGTCAGCGCGCGGAAGAGCTCGGGGAAGCGAAGGTCGTAGCACGTAGCGAGCCCGGTGCTGCCGAGCGGCGTGTCGACAACGACGAGCTGCTCACCGCCGCTCATGACGGTGCGCTCGCCCTCGGCGAATCCGAAGAGATGGATCTTGCGGTAGGTGCTGATGAGCGATCCCTGCGGATCGAAGAGCGTGCAGGTGTTGTGACGAGTCTGCTCGTCGACCAGCTCGGCGATGGAGCCTCCATGAATCCAGATGCCGAGCTCGGCAGCCAATGCCGACAGCGACGTCGTGAGCGAGCCATCAATCGGCTGGGCTCCATCACGTGCTGCCGGTAGATCGAAGGCACATGTACTCCAGAGTTCAGGGAGCACGACGAGATCGGCGTGCGGCGCTGCCTCGCGCACCATGGCGATTGCCCGATCGATGCGCTCTGCGATGGGCTCAGCGGAGTCGCAGCGAAGTTGGATGAGTGCCACGCGAGTTGCCATGTCTTGAGCCTACGACCTGAGTTCGCGCGGCTGCCACGAACTACTGTGGGGACATGACGACCTTCGACGAGCTCGTGGCTATCGACTGCGGCGTGCTGGATGATGCGGCTGATCTCGGCGCCGGTCTTGATTCCGAGCAGTGGATTACCCCGACTGCATGTACCGGATGGACAGTCGCCGACATGGTGGCTCACCTGATCGATATCGAGCAGGTGCTGCTGGGTGACCCCCGCCCTGATCATGAGCCTGACTGGGATTCCCTCCCCTGGGTCGATCGAGACCTCAGCCGCTTCACCGAGATCGGGGTTGACGCGCGGCGTGGTCGCCCTCAAGCCGACGTCATCGCAGAGCTTCGTGCCACCACGGAGCGTCGAATGGCCCAGCTTGAAGCGGGCCCACACGATCTCGAGACTCTCGTGCCGGGGTTCTTCGGCAAGCAGACTCCCCTCGGCCGCCAGCTGAGCCGGCGGATCTTCGATTCCTGGGTGCATCTGCAGGACATGCGCACGGCACTAGGTATCGCGGATGGCTGGGATTCCATCGCGGCTCGGGTTACGCGCGGTCAGCTCATTGACGGTGCCGATCATGCATGGGAGAACCTGGCGAAGGCTCCACGTGATGCCGTGCGCATCGAGCTGACCGATATCGGTGAGACCGTCGTGCTGGGCGAATCACCCGAGGTCACCACGATTTCGATGACGTGGCCCGACTTCTTCGCGCGCACCTGCGGCCGCGTGGAGGCCGACGACCCAGCCTGGGTCTCGAGGGTACGCATCGAAGGAGACTTTGATCTCGCCGCGCGCTTGCTGTCAGGCATCGCCGTCACTCCCTGAGGCACAATCAGACCATGACCGAAGACATCCGCGTGTTCCTGCTCGACGATCACGAGGTCGTGCGACGTGGCATCGCTGACCTCATCGGACTCGAGAAGGGAATGACCGTTGTCGGTGAGGCCGGTTCCAAGGCAGAGGCACTGACGCGTATCCCCGCTGCGCGCCCCGATGTCGCGGTGCTTGACGTTCGACTCCCCGATGGCACGGGGGTTGAAGTGTGCCGCGATATCCGCTCGGAGATGCCTGACGTGAAGTGCCTGATGCTCACGTCGTACGCCGACGACGAGGCACTCTTCGACGCGATCATGGCGGGAGCCTCCGGTTACGTTCTGAAGGAGATCCGCGGCAACGACCTTGTTGATGCAGTTCGACAGGTAGCTGCCGGCAAGTCACTTCTCGATCCGGCCGCTACCCAACGGGTGCTGGAACGATTGCGTCGGGGCGAGGCGCATGATGATCGCCTCAACGGACTCTCCGATCAGGAGCGCAAAATTCTTGGACTCATCGGTGATGGCCTGACCAATCGCCAGATCGGCGAGACCATGCACCTGGCGGAGAAGACCGTGAAGAACTACGTGTCGAGCTTGCTCGCAAAGCTCGGCATGGAACGACGCACCCAAGCAGCAGCGCTCGCGGCCCGGATGGCCGTCGAGTCCGAGCATCGCAACTAAGGAGAATCATGAAGAAGAGCGCACTCGTTCTTGTCGCTGCCGCAGGCCTGGGCCTCTCTGCATGGGCCGCCGGCCCCGCGCAGGCCATGGGCTCGGGCAATAACTACGCCGATTTCCAGGTCGGCGTTACGTACACCGTCTATCAACCGACCTACACCAACGGTCTCAAGCAGATCTCCTTCAATGGCGATGCCGGTGACGCGAGCTGCGCTGCCGAGGAGTCATTCGATTCGGTTTACGCCAGCGGAAAGAAGCGCCAGTTCAGCATCACCGAGGGCAATCCCATCTGTCGCGACATCGGCAACGGTCGCACCGTGTACACGACCACCATCAAGGGCGCGAAGGCGACTATCGAGGCCTACTGCCCGGAGCCGGCCAATAACTGCAGCGCCAAGGATGTCGCGAAGTGGGGCGGCCACCTCTCGGTAATCTTCCCGTCCGGCGGCAATGGTCTGCGCCCGACTCAGATCTGGATCGAGACCCTGAAGGGTCAGGCCATTGGCGCGAATGAACTCGTCAAGATCGCCCAGCGGATGTACCCGATCAACTAGCCGCACGCTCTCTCAGTCGAGGGGCACTCGCCACACCAGGCGGGTGCCCCCTTCTGCATTGACCCGCTCGAGTTCGCAGCTTCCGCCGCATTCGACGGCTCGGGCCATCAGATTGGTGACGCCGGAGCGTCGGCCCATGCCCTGCTCCGGTATGCCTATGCCGTCATCGGTTACCACGAGCAAGACCGAGGAATTCTCGATCTGCACAAGGATGTCGACGTGAGCCGCTTGAGCATGCTTGGCCGCATTCATGAGGGCCTCGCGCAAAGCCGCAATCAGGTGATCGCCCCTGTCATCGGCAACCGAGGAGTCGACTGCCCCGATGAAGCGCACAGCGGGCTCGAAGCCGAGGACGGCAGCGGACTGCTTTGTCTCGCGTAGTACGCGACCGCGCAGGCCACTTGCGGGACCGTCGACCGGCTCGTGGAGCGCGAAGATCGTCTGTCGAATCTCGCGAATGGTCTCATCGAGTTCATCGACGGCCTTGTCGATGCGCTCGGCGGCAGGGGCCGGGACATCCTCGAGCCGCATGGTGCCCTGAAGCTGCATACCGGTGGCAAAGAGCCGCTGGATCACGAGATCGTGAAGATCACGGGCGATGCGATCGCGGTCCTCGAACACTGCAAGACGCTGCTGCTCGCCACGTGCCTCGGCGAGAGTCAACGTGACCGCCGCCTGACCGGCAAAGGTCTGCGCGAGCGCGATGGTGGCCTCCGAGGCGCTCTGCGCACCACCGGCCCACAGCAGGCTCAGCACACCGAGTACTCGCGATCCTGAACGCATGGGCAGGAGGGCAACATGACTGAATGTCGCAATTTCTCCAGGAGTCAGGGCGATCGGGACATTCGTGTCAGTCAGCCCTTCGCCCGCACTGAACACTCGATTCACCCGTGATGTGCTGCTTACTGCCGTGCCGAGCCATGAGCGTGCGAGGGTCTGCAGCTCGCGCACGAACTGTGGCGAACGATGTGAGTCTTGCACTGCCCACCGACTGCGGGGCAACTCGAACTCGGCTTCAGCATCGTCATAGGCATCGGTGATCTCGATGCGAAGCACGCCCTCGGCATCGGGCAGCGCGATGGTGGCAAAGTCTGCCCCGGCCAGCCGTCGCGCGTTACGCGCCACAAGGGTGAGTACCTCACCCGTCTCCTCGCCGCTCAGCACCGCATTTGCAATCTCGGTGATGGCGTTCTGCCATCGCTCGCGTTGCCGTGAGCTCTCGTAAAGACGCGCATTCTCGATAGCGACCGCTGCGGCTGCTGCGAGAGCCATGACCGTGCGCTCGTCATCACCGGTGAATCCGCGACCGTCGCGCTTCTGGGTGAGATACAGATTCCCGAAGACCTCGCCTCGCACTCGTACGGGAACTCCGAGGAAGGATTTCATCACCGGATGGCCTTCCGGGAACCCGGCGGCCGCGGGATGCTGCATGAGATCCTCGATGCGGATCGGCGCGGGATGCTCGATCAGAAGGCCGAGGATCCCTCGACCGGCCGGCAATGGCCCGATGCGATTGGCGGTCTCCGTGTCGATGCCCACATGCACGAACTCCGAGACAGTGCCCTGCGCCCCCAGCACCCCGAGGGCGCCGTACTCCGCATCCACGAGATCAGCGGCCGCCTGGACGATTCGGCGCAGCGTCGCACCGAGCTCGAGCCCCGCGGCTACGGCGACGACGGCACTGAACAGCCCGCTATCGACCTCGTCACGCATGCCTCATCCTCTCGCGACTGGAGGCACAGGGACTCCGATTCCGACGGGCAGGGTGTCGATCAGCTTCGCCATACTGCGCTGGTCGTCCTGGCGGCGGCGATTGACGGCGTACCAGCCGTTGTGCTCCATGAGCTCGTCATGGGTGCCGTGCTCGGCGATGCGTCCGTGCTCGAGAACGTAGATGCGATCTGCCGTCTCAAGCCCGGTGAGACGGTGGGTGATGATGATCGCGGTGCGCGATGCCGTGGCCGCAAGCAGCGTGCGATCAAGGTTCTCCGCTGTCTGCGCATCCAAGTGCTCGGTCGGCTCGTCGAGGATCACGAGATCACGCGGGGCCAGAAGAAGCCGTGCAAGAGCAAGGCGCTGATGCTGACCGCCCGAGAGCCGCGTTCCGAAGGAACCCACCTCGGTCTCGAGACCGAGAGGCAGCGTGCGCACCCAGTCCGAGAGTTGCGCCTCCTCCAGCGCGCCCCAGAGTGAGTCATCCGTGGCGTCAATCCTGCCCATGCGCAAGTTCGCGGCGATCGTCGTGTCGAAGACGTGCGAACTCTGCTCCATCATTCCGATGCGCTCGCGAATCTCATCGCCGTTCATTACTCGGATCTCTGCACCGCACGTGATGGCGCTACCTCGATAGTCCAGGAAGCCCAGAAGGACTGCGGCGAGGGTGGACTTCCCCGATCCACTCGGACCCACGATCGCAATGCGCTCACCCGGTGCGATGCTCAGCGCAACACCATTCAGGGCATCAACACTCGCGCCTGCCCAGCGCGCGTGCACGTCGTCGACGACGAGACCGGTGAACGTGCCCGGGCGCACAGACCCCGTCGGCGCCTCCGATAGCGACGCATCATGAATCTCAGCCAGGCGCTGCGCTGCTCCACGGAGTCGGTGATACGCCAGTGCTGATCCAGGAAGGGTCTGCAACACGTCGAAGAGCGCAAGCGGCAAGAGCGCAGCGACAGCGAGCATGACCGCCGGCAGACGACCGTCGGTGACCGCAGGAATGGTGATCACCAGGGCGGCCACGACTGCGATGCCCTGGAACAACGTGCCGGTGCCGCCGCTCAGTCCTAATGCAATCGCCTCGCGGCGGCCGAGAGCCGTGACCTTCTCATCGCATCGACGCAGCGATGCGAGTGCGGAACCATCGCCACCGAGAACCAGGAGATCCGAGGAGGCAGTGAGGGAGGTCAGCGCCGCATTCGCAAGCTCGGCCTTGCCGGGTGCGAGGCGACCTTCGGCGTGCGCCGCAGTGCGCCCGATAATCCATGGCAGGAGTGTCAGCGCGAGCAGCACGACGACACCGATCACCGCGCCCGCACTCGGCAGCATCCAGACCAGGAAGACCACGGTGCCAAGGGAGACCAGAACAGCCTGAGCCCAGGGCAGGACGATGCGTAGGGGCAAGTCGACGGCCGTGTCAACATCAGCACCGAGTCGCGCGATGAGGTCACCGCGCGTGAATCGAGCGAGGCCACCCGGCGTGATCGTCTCAAGGCTTTCGTACAGGCTGACGCGAAGCTGGGAGAGGCCTCGGAAAGCGGCATCGTGACCGAGAAGTCGTTCGAGGTACCTGAAGACCGCACGACCTAGCGCGAATGCTCGCACCATGACGGCGGCCACGCTCAGGGTGAGGACAGGCGGCATCTCGGCAGCTCGCGAGATCAGCCAGGCTGAAGTTCCGAGAAGTGCGATCGCCGAGGCAGATGCAAGGAAGCCGACGATGGCGGCGATCGCCAGTTCCGAGCGCTGAGCGGACATCGCCTTCCACAGGGCACGCACAGGACTCATGCGCGTACCTCCGCACCTACGCGCACGACCTGATCAGCAATCTCAACGAGTGCCGGACGATGCGCCACGACAATCACGGTGCAGCCGCGCGCTGCTGCGCTGCGTACCGAAGCTACGACGGCATCCTCGGACTCAGTGTCGAGCGCAGCACTCGGCTCATCGAGCAGTAGCACGCGAGGATTGCGAATCAGTGCACGCGCAATCGCAAGTCGCTGCTGCTGACCGCGCGAGAGCCCACTGCCATCGGCGTGTAAGGGGGTATCGATACCCAGGGGCAGCGCTTCGATCTCACGGTCGATGCCCGCATCGGCCAAGGCCTGGCGCACGTGGTCATCAGTTGCATCAGGAGTGCCCAGGCGTACGACCTGCGCGATGGTCGGGCTTTCGGTGAGATCGGCAGCCACGAGCACGGGTGACTGCGGCACCCAGCCGATGGATGCGCGCCAATGGTCGGTGCGGATCTCAGTGAGGGAAAGTCCGGAGACACGTGCCTCGCCGTGCGTAGGGGCCAGAAATCCCAGCAGGATGTTGAGCAGTGTCGACTTCCCGCCGCCCGAGAGTCCGACCAACGCAGTGATCGTGCCGGGCCGTGCACTGAACGAGGTCGGGGCGAGGGCAGGCGTGTCAGAGCCCTCATAGGTATATGCGAGTTCATCACTCTCGATCGTGACCGGGCCCTCAGGCATTCGCTCAGTGCCGCCGGAGGGCAATGGCGTCTCCAGGATCGCGAAGATCCGCTCCGCCGCACCGAGCCCCTCAGCCGCGGCATGAAAGTGCTGACCTACGAGTCGCAGAGGTAGGTATGCCTCGGGGGCCAGCAGAAGCACGAAGAGCGCAACCCCGTAGGCGATCTGGCCCTCGGCCAGGCGCAAGCCCACGGAGACCGCAACAAGCGCGACCGAGAGCGTGGCGAGCAATTCGAGGGCGAGCGAGGAGAGGAAGGAGATGCGCAGCACGCTCGTGGTGGACGTGCGATAGCGATCGCCCACTGCGGCAATCGCTTCGGCCTGTGCCTTGGCGCGGCCGAAGATCTTGAGCGTGGGAAGTCCGGCGACGAGATCGAGGAAGTGACCACTGAGCACTGCGAGGGTCTTCCACTGTCGATCTACTCGGCTTTTCGTGTACAGCCCGATGAGAATCATGAACAGCGGGATAAGCGGAATAGTGATCGCGACGATCACGGTCGACAGGATGTCTTGACCGAGGAGGGTGAGCAGCACCGTGATCGGCACGATCACCGCGAGCACCAATTGAGGCAGGTACCGAGCGAAGTACGCGTCGAGGGCATCGACACCGCGAGTCACGAGGGTCGTCACTCCTGCGGGGTCGGTTCCAGCAGGGCCATTCGGGCCGAGCGCGAGTGCGTGCGTCAGTGCCGCAGTGCGGAGTTCCTCCTTCACCGCTGCCGATGATCGGAAGGCCGCGATCTCGGTAGCCCAGGAAAGTGCTGCACGTGCGGCAATGAGCGCCCCGACCGCGACAATCACGCCACTGACATCGCCGAGGGTCAAGCCTTCAGCCGTGACACTGACGATGACGCTCGATAGCGCTCGAGCCTGAAGGATGACCAGCAGGGCGGTGATGACACCGAGTACCACCGCCGCGATCATGAACCCGCGTGTGCTGCGGGCGTACCGCATCAGGCGGGGATCCAGTGGTCTCACGATGTCATTGTCCTCCGAAACCGCGATCGGCGAACGGTGGGCCCGTTCGCCGATCGCGGATGCTCAGATGCGGAATTCAGGACTTCGTGGTGGCGAATCGATCATCGGAACGCCCCGGTGCCGACTGCTCGGGGATCTGCGAGGTGCTGATCCGCTTGCGGAAGACCCAGTACGTCCAGCCCTGGTAGATCAACACGATCGGAGTCATGATCACAGCGACGATGGTCATCACCGTAAGGGTGTACGACTGACTCGAGGCGTTGTGCACCGTGAGGTTAAAGGCCGAGTCAATGCTGCTCACCATGATGTTCGGGAAGGCCCCCACGAACAACGCGGTGACCGCCAGAGCGATGGTGCCGGCACTGAACAGGAAGGCCCAGCCATCTCGGCCCTTGAGGGTCATGCCGATGCCGGCAAGCCAGAGCACGGCTGCGAGAAGCACGATCGGAAGTGTGATGGCCACGCGCCCGGAGTACGCCTGCGCCCAGAGCAGGCCGACCACGGCGAACACGGCAGCCGCAACACCGACCCGGACCGCAACCTTCCGCGATGCCTCGCGCACCTCGCCACGTGTCTTCAGCGCCAGGAAGATCGCGCCATGGGTCGCGAAGACCAGTACGAGCATGACTCCCATGACGAGCGCGAAAGGATTGAGCAGCAGATCGAAGAAGGTGCCCACGTAGTTGATCGGGCCGGCATCCGTCGCGAGCGGGAAGGCTGCAGGAGTGCCATCCAGGGGAGCGAGCTTCGATCCTCCGAAGATGTTGCCGAAGGCCACGCCGAGCAGCAGGGGCGGAAGGACTGATCCGACGAAGATCGCCTTGTCCCAACCGGCACGCCACTTCACCGAGTCGTGCTTGCTGCGGTACTCGAAGGCCACGC
>JACCDO011918108.1_pt1 | contig 21333 bp, 16 predicted proteins | sample 7446101 | NCBI WGS metagenome assembly JACCDO01 (sample SAMN15323440, study PRJNA562643) | freshwater metagenome | isolation source: river surface water | place: USA:Blue River Watershed | collected 2017-08-16
CCCAAAATTTGGTTTATTACCCTCAATTCCATACATCCCGTTGGGTTAGACGCGTCGGGACTGCTTCCAATCGATCTCTTGGGTGATGTTTAGTTGTTAATGAGCAAAAGCGAGTCCAAGAGCAAAGGAGGAACCAAAGGAGGTGGGTCGTCACCGACTGCTACCAAAGATAAGAAGCAGGTCGGGGCACCAGTGATAATAAAGGCACCTAGGTACTTGCATACCCACTCAATCACTCAATCACTCAATCACTTCATCAAAAGTGCATATCACACGCAATCAAATGTTAACACACAAACAAACTTATTTACTTTCCAATATTCGAATTAGTGAAAAAGGTATTAAAGGAAAAGAAAGTGCAGCGAGTGCCGCAGCGGCTAAAGGACGAAAGAATACACCTGGTAATGATAAAAAGAAAGAAAACGATACTAGTAATGTATCTGTGAAGAAAAAAGGTGCAGGAGGAGGTGGTGCAGTAGAAAAAAATGCCGCAAAACGTAAAACAAAGAAGAAATTAAGACAGAAACAAGGCGGATGTTGCTCCAGTTTGTGTCGAATGTTAGGAATAGGCGGTGGGAACATAACATTAACGGATTCAAATGCGATAGAAGCTGCACAAGCATTGGACTTACAACCATGGCATTTGAGGCGATTAAAACAGCGATTTGATAAAATTGATGTCGATGGTTCAGGAAATATCGATGCAACCGAATTCTTTGAGTCTGTTGGTGAGCAAAGATCGCCGTTTACTGATAAATTATTTGCCTTAATCGATTTAGATGGATCTGGTACTATTGAGTTTGATGAATATATTCGTGTGATGGCAACATACTGCATGTTCACGAAAGACGAAATATTAAGATTTTGCTTTGAATGCTTTGATGTTGATGGATCGGGCACTATCGATGAAAAAGAATTTATGGAATTGTGTAGAACAGTTAATAATGCGGCCCCTACATTTCCTGGTAATTTCAGACGAGCGTTAGAAGAATTCGATGTGAATGAAGATGGTTTGATTGATTACGGGGAGTTCATGGAAATAGATAGACGATATCCACTCGTTTTATTCCCTGCGTTTCGTCTCCAGGACACAATGCAGCGTAACTCGTTAGGGGAGAGTACATGGCTTAAAGTGATAGAAGGATACAACGAACAAAAGAAAATCGAGGAGTATAAGGCTAGTCATGGTGGCAGATTGCCCCCTGACCCGCCATTAAAAATGCTTGGAAAATTGTTTTTCCCTTGTATGTATCGGGAACGTCAACATATTAAAGTTGGTGGTGAAATGGAGAGTAGACAAAGAAGTGAAAGAAAGTAATGTACCTACTAATGTAATAAAAGCGTTGTGGGTGGTTTCTTACAAGTGTGCATATATTATACATTTTTGTGTCATATTATTTATTATTATATAATCTCAAATCAAATAAGCAAATCGTCTTCACCACGTATTCCTTCGGGGGAATACAGGTACAATGTAGTTCGCAACAGTCCTTTACTAGTTCGTTCTTCTAATCCATCAGCACGAAGTAAATTAAATTCATAAAATCTCCATTCTTTTTGAAATAAAACGGACGAGCCTAACCCTAGTGTTAGCTCAAGTTGCGCTAGATTAAACAAGAATTTTTTGTTCATATTCAATATAGGTCGACGTGCGAGTATGAAGCGATAAATATCGACGAGACAAACCTTAGGTCGTTCCTTCACTATATAAGCCATAGCAATTGCTGGTGCACGCGACACTCCTGCTGTACAGTGTATGAATATTTTACCACGAATGGTTTGAACATGTTTAATAAATTCTATTGCGGGATCAAAGTACGGAGCAATATCACTTGTCTCCAAATCTAATATAGGAATTCGATAGTATACAAACTTATCTGGATAGAAGTTAGATACTTCTGTTGACACGTTGAGAATGTGAGTAACCCCTTCCTTGATCAAAAACGTGAGATTTTGAGCGGATTCTGCCCTACCAATTAATATCCAAGGTAGTAATGGGGTGCAATCCTTTTCTCTCTTCCCGACTCCGAAGAATAACTTGAATGCCAGACTTCGTGTGACAAAGCCATTAGATGAATAATACGGACGGGAATTTCTTTGCTTCAATAGTTTTTTTTCCTTCATCATTTGCATGTTTTTTCTAAACGCTTCTTTCTCTAATTCCCTAATTTTTTTGGCATCTATGAGGAAGCAAAGGAGTGAGTATATGACACAAAAGCAATAAAGTTAATAAAGTCACCTTCATCGAGTATTTTATCATCGGCATCATTATCTCCCGCATCTTCTTCCTCCTCGAATTCTTCTTCTTCTTCTTCTTCTTCTTCTTCTTCCTCCTCTTCTTCTTCATGCGCTTCTTCACCAGCTTTCATTTCATTTAACTGTTTTTGTGCCTTTAATAATTTATCCTCCCATTTTTTTTTGTACGCCTCTTCTTTAGCCTTTCTCTTCGCATCTTTTGCTTCCTTTTTCATCCACTCTTTCGTTATTTCTGCCTTCTGTTTAATTGTTGGGTACTGCGATTTCCTTAATTCCTTTTCATTACTTATGACGATACCCTCTTTGCGTCTACTCTGTGTGAAAGATGGATCCATCGGCGGCACAACAATGCGGAACGTCTCTGATTCCCCAAAAGGATCATCATCGGGTATCGCCACTTTCTTGTGCCTCGTTATGTCATGAGAATCGAGGACATCACTATCCACTAAGTCAGGATGCACGGCGCCTGGCCGATATTTCACGCGAACAAACGACATGCTGCTGCAATGGATCTATAAACGCGTTATTCTCTAGGGAAATCACGAAAAAAATGAAAAATCATCGAATATACAAATTATTTCAACATTTTTTTTCTCCAGTTCTGTTTCTTTTTTCATTTTATTTTTTGGGTACCGGTGCTGGTTATAACTTATACGGTAACTTATACCGAATCAGTTGATTACGCACTAGTGCTTACTTGAGCCTGTTCCTAATACTCAGTTAGCCCCCCTACAAATAAAGTCTCATCTTGGACGCCATTTAATTCCTTTTCCTTGAACTAGATTTTCAATTTTCATCATTCCGATGAACCTATCATCAAAGATTTATTTGTAGCACATTATTATTTATTTTTTGTGCACTTAATTTATTATTTACTTGTTGGATTCATGAATCGATAACGATTATATTTTTATTGATTAATTGCCGGTATAGCCGTTGATGAATCACTGAAATCAGCGATAACAAAAAGTCAGAAATAAAAAGTAGAAAATGGAAGACCAAATCACGGTAGTGTGCCGCATCCGCCCCGCAAACAAGCAGGAGACCTCGTCCAACTCCCGCAGATGCCTCAGGTGCGCACACATAATCATTCATTCACTCGCTAATGACACAAACAAATAACTCTCATTTACTCACTCACACACTAACTTTACGTTAATATAGCGTTTCAGAGGACAAAAGCTCTCTGTTAGTTAATGCCAAACCAGAGAATAAAACGTTTTCATATGATTATGTGGCTAGCGAGGACGTTACACAAGAGGAAATGTTCCAAATTATTGGTCATCCAATGGCAAAGGCGTGTCGCGATGGCTTCAACGGAACAATCATTTGCTACGGTCAAACAGGCACTGGTAAAAGTTACACCACTTTTGGTCCTGCAGATTCATCATTTAATATGGTTGATAATTCTGAACGAGGCCTTGTTCCAAGAGTATTTGAATTTCTTTTCTCCATGAACAATTCAGATAATATGATGGTTGATGGAGTAGGGCGCACTGAACTAACTGCTAAATGCTCATTCTATGAAATTTATCAAGAAAAAATTTATGATTTACTAAATATGAGTAACAATGATAGTTTACATGTTCGTGAGGACCATAAACTTGGAGTATTCGTCGATGGAATCAAAGAAGAACTAGTCACATCGTCCGCAGAAGCATTTAATATATTAACGGTTGGTTATAGCAACCGCCATGTGGGTGCTACGGCGATGAATCGTGAGTCCTCACGTTCGCATGCAGTGTTTCAATTAAATTTAGAAGTTACAGAAGAACAAGAAAATGGTGTGCGAATATGCAAGAAATCACGTTTCAGTTTAGTTGATCTTGCTGGATCAGAGCGTCAAAAGGATACTAATGCAACTGGGGAACGTCTTAAAGAGGCATCAGTCATCAATAAATCACTTTCGGCATTGGGTAATGTGATTAACTCTCTTAGCGCCAATGAGTCCAACGTCAAACCAAAACATGTTCATTACCGCGATAGTAAATTAACATTTTTGCTTCGTGACAGTTTAGGTGGAAACTCCAAGACCGTCCTTGTTGCAACCGTAACGTCAGTAGAATCATGTATTGCCGAGACTATGTCTACATTGAAGTTTGCACAAAGAGCCAAGAGTATTCGCAATATAGTCATGCGTAACGAGGAGAGTACAGGGACTATTGCAGCATTACAAAAAGAGATTGTTTTACTTAAATCAAAGCTATCCAAATTACAGGATCCAACTGAACTAGAAGGTCGTATATCGTTGGGTCGCACCAGTGCGGCGATGTCATCATCCGCTGCTGCCTACGAGGAACTTATCATGAAAGCTGATTTAAAATATAAATTATTAAATGAAAAATTTGAAGCTTCTGAAAAGTCAGGGCTTGGAATGAAAATGACATTAAAAATGCGTGATAGTGAAGTACAACGATTGAAAAAGACGATGGGTGATACAAAAGATGAATACGCTATCATGTTGAAGCAGAATGAAGAGGCAAGTAAACGAATTGATGAACTATCTAACACAATTACATCACTCCATCGGGATATAGAAGAGCGAGATGAAGCGGCGAAATGTGCATTGGGTAATGTGCAACGCAATGGTGATGAGATTATTGAACAATACAAATCCAAAGAAGCTGCCAGTAGAGAGGCGTATAACAAAGCAATGAAGGATAACATGGTCTTGCTGAAATCATCAAGAGAATTGACTGCGCAAGCCGAGACACTCAAGCAAGCTTTCAGCGCCAAAGAGACGGAGTATGAGAACCTCCAACTAGAATATGGCCAGCTAAAAGAGCAGCATGAGCTAAGTACCGTTGCATCTACCAACGCTTTGGCTGACAAGGACTCGACAATTAACGAGTTAATGAAACGATTTAACGAGGCACAAGAGACCATTATAAATATTTCTGCGTATTCCAATCATCTGGAAGAGAGCAACGCGGCATTGAACACCTCGATACAAGCAGCGACGAATGAAAACGCATCACTTCAAAAGGATTGTGATGAGACAAAATATCAATTATCCCTGGCGAAAGAGGAGCTTGAAGGCTATTTCATGCAAACTCAAACCCTGTTAAGTGAACGCGAACAAATGCAATTACAGTTCCAGCAATTGACTGCCGACAAAGAAAATCTTCATAACGTAGTTGTTCAAACCACTTGCTTGTTGACAAATCAAGAAACTCAAGCCAAAGCATTGATGAGCGAAATCGATCAAATGAAACTTCAGATCCAGCAATTGACTGTCGACAAGGAAAACCTTCATAACGTAGTTGTTCAAACGACTGGTTTGTTAACGAGTCAAGAAAACGTAATAAGTCAATTGCGAGAGACTCTTAGTGCGAAGGAGAATGAGTTAGTAACATTGGACAGCTCTCTTAAGGATGTACAATCAAATCTTGAAGAGAAAAATGTCGTTTTAGCGAGTGTTACAGAAAGTTTAAATTCGAAATCATTCGAAACGGATGCTTTATCTGCGAAGTTAGTCGAAGTAAACGCTCAATTCAGTACAAAGCTATCCGAGGCGAACGAACTGGCAGCTAGACTGAGTGACGTTGAGACGCAACTGAGCAAAAAGATTGACGAAGTTGATAAAACATCTGCGAAGTTGGTCGAAGTCGAGATGCAACTTAATGAGAAGGTGGTCGAGACAGACGCACTTGGTGTCGAGTTGAAAGACGCAAACAATAAACTAAGTGCTAAAGACGACGAAGTTGATAAAATGTCTACGAAGCTGATCGACGTTGAGATGCAATTTAATGAGAAGGTGGTCGAGGTGACTTCGCTTGGTACCCAGTTGAAAGAGGCAAATGCTCAAAACAGACTTAAGATTGCCGAAATCGAAGCGGTAACAGCCAAGTTATTGGAAACAGACTCTCAATTGCGCGACCAGGTTGCCGAGGTAGTCGAGCTACGTGGTGCTATTGATGCTATGAATGTGACTATGGCAGATGTGCGGGTTCAATTGAATGAAAAGACAGAGGAAACCAACGCACTAAAGAACCAAGTAACAGACTTACGTCAGCAAGTGAACGAGGAAGAAATTAGCAGGAAGAATATGAATGAGCAAGTATCTGAGTTGACCGCCAAATTAGCCACCAAAGACAAAGAATTTGCAGAGTGTAAAAATGCGTACAAGCTAGCAAAGAGTAAGTACGACGAAGGAAAAGGAGTGATTGAAGATCTTCGTAAAGAAGTAGCCCTCCAGAAGAAACAAATTGTCGATATCGAGTACCTTCAAGACAGTGTAAAGAAGAGCACGGAAGCGCTTAAGAAAGAAAAGGAAATGAAAATATCATTACTTGATCAAATACAACGCACTGAACAAGAATTGAATGGTTTACAAACCCAATACAAGAAATTGACCGAGTCGCAATACCAACTGTCCCAACAATTAGCAGAGGTACAATCTGAAAATGCCAAATTGTGTGGTCATCAAAATTCCAAACAAAAAATTCAAGCCCATCTTCAATTGAAGAAGGACATCACTGAGCAGGCTCAAGTAGTGAAGCAGCAACAAGACCGCATTATTGAGTTAACTTTGGAGCGTGATGCCGCCAAAGCAGAGCTAAAGAAGCGCAAAGTAGTCAGTAAAGATCAAGAAAATATTCCGGTGGATGTAACGGTTGATGCTACCGACGATGGCGTGTCATTGAAACGATCGAGAAGAGTAGCGCTGAAAGATGCGTCGAATCAGGTCAAATAAGATTGGTATAATTTGAACATTGTTGTACATTTAATAAAATTTTATCCATTTCTTTACTTTGGGTGGAAGGACTTCGTCTAAGTAATTTTTGGCTGGTTTTTCACCTAGTAATCTCATTTCAAAGTTACCACGACCCGATTGCAACGTGAATAATTGAGTAATGATCCCATTCGACGGATTGGGATTGGACCAATCTCGTTGATTTTTAGCAGGAAAGAGTTTCGTGGCGTCGGTGGATACGTACTCATCCACGGTGTTATTTTTTACAGCATTTTGTCTTATTGTTTGAAAAGTACTCCATTCAAACAGCCCCAAATCAAGGTTATGAGGCGGCCGGTCTGTATTGGTCGGGAATACTCCCACGGTCTGATGCAACTTGCAGCAAATTGTATTAGGTCCTACCAGTTTCGTATTACTTTTTTTCTTGGGACCTACATTCGCTGTGGCTCCTCCTGTGGCCTGCAATTTACCGAACTCCATACCACTTGATGACGCGCCTACTTGCTGCTTCACATCCACTACATTGGTCTCAGCAACCTCCACTTGCGAAGAAATGTCTACTGACACTTCAATAACTGCCAAATCATAACTTTCAACTGTATTAGGGATTATTATCTGATGGTTATTGTCGCAGTTGACCGGGAGTGATAATCTAGATGCTGATGACGTATTCGTTGCAACTACAGCTCTCCTTACATTCTCTACGTATTCAAAGACGTTACTACGCTTGACCGCTTTTGGTCCCGCAGGATACTGTGGGACGTCTATCGCAAATAACTGATACAACTCCGTGCCACACATGTCATGTATATCGGGCATAGTCATATTCCGGATTGATTTGACGGGTGGAGGCGCGACGTCATCGTCATCGTCCACTTTGGAGTTTGTTTTTTTGCTTTTCATCATATTCGTTTGAGCAATTTTCAAACGCTTCTTCCAGGTTTCATTTTTACCCAAAAATTTATAATTATGATGAAGCCGAAGCACGTCTTCATCTGTTAGTTTTATTGTTGCTAGATCAGGCAAGTATTTGTCATTGCCGAATATCACATTGGCTGGTGGAACATAAGAGGGTATGCATCCACCAATCCGATCGCCGGTCTTGCGCAATGCTACCTGCCGACAACTGTTGTATAGCATCTTGTTTCTCTTGGCTCTTGTAGCTGTATCCTCTTCCTCATCTGTGGTTTCCTCTTTAATCTCTAAAAATTTAGCCTCTTTAGCTCGCATAGTCATTGTGCGAATCAATTCTTTTATGGGTGTGGTTGTACTAAACATTTTTAGTTGCTTAGAAATGAAGTCACGGTGCTCATATATATCCTGATAGAATGCCCATGGCGACCCTGCCGTTATCCCAACTAACTCAGTATTATAAAAAAATAAACGAAAAATATGCTGGGGAGCTATGTTCTCCGGAATCATTTTTAATGCAATACCCATAGGTAAGACTTCTGAGTGTCCCACACTGGTAGCATCGGTATGCTTAGCACTCGATGCAAAGACCGGTGGTGCATGGTCCCCATCTTTAACAACTAACACCTTAGTTGTGTTGAGGTCCGTTGTGTAGTTCATATCCCCATTCCAAATGAGGTGCTCATCTTCTGAGATATGTATGGCACTTAATATTGATGGATGCATGTCATCACAAAGTAATAACTTGTCAATAACCTCATCTGGTGTGTCACATTTCAAACAGTCAATCCTAACTTGCTCTAGGGTCTTCAATCGTTCATTTATTATATTCAACTCCTTCAGTACGTCAGCATTGAGTTTTTCTTCTATAGATGCTGCTTTCTCTTTACTCTTTTTATCCGCACTCTCCGCTTTGCCACCTTTCTTTTTATTTTCTTGTTTTTTCTCGGGCTTTTCCTCAACTTGCTCATCATGAAATGAAGACTCGATATGCGACAAGACGTATGACAATCCTAACTCACGCATACTAGGTGCAGGTCCGGTCAAACATAGCACCACCGACTCATATTTACCAACTACTATTGGGTTACCATCAGCATCGAACATATCTTGTCTCCCTGCCCTTTTTGCCTCAGTTAAAGCAAGCATAGTGGATGTTAACATATCTTTGAGTATATATAGATTCTTAGATCGCTCGATTAATTCTTCCTCAATAGCAAAAAAATCTACTGACGACTTAAATAATGAATTAAATCTATTAAGACGGTCATCTTTTTTCTTATCCTCGCCGCGTATTCTTCTTTCAATTGTAGTAGGAGATCCAGGGCGCTCATTACGAATCATCCGAGGTAACATTTGTAATCGACGACCCAATTTACTGTCATAATAATACATCTCTTTGTTCTTGGGTTCTACTTTTTGAAACCTTAACATAAGCATTTTCCTAACTTTGCGTTTTGCTATAAATTTCCTTATTCTTGATTGCAAAAATACAATTGCGAAGTATCCTACTTCTAGTAAACGCTGTCGTCTAAGCAATAGTTTGTTCAATATATTTATGGGTGTTAGTACATTAACTTTAGCATCCATCTCTTTAGCAATAGCTAACGCACAGGATCCCGATAATATAAGTTCCCCAATAAAACCAAGCATGACATCGCTATAATGAGTAGGCTGATTTCTCGTCCAAGAATCCAATAACGAATATCGCAACTTCGCACGATTCACCTTGGCTTCAAGCCTCCCTTTTCTAGTTTTATCAGCTTCATCGGCAAAAAATTTCTTCACCGAAGACGTAACCAAGAGACAAAATGGACAATTCTTGGACTTGAAATCATGGCGACATTCCCGCATGAAGTCGAAGCGGAACGTGCCGAAAGGAACGACGGGCTTTTGGTTAATCGCAGGGCGACCGCGATTCCCCCGGTGAAGCGGCGACCTAGAGCGGGATGCCATGAAGACAAACTCGCAAGACTTTTTTAAAGTAGGTACGGAAATTTTGCAATTTTTCTGAAAATATTATAGGGATTAGGTTATAATGACACCATGTTTCAATACGCCGTTAATATGGTTAATGAGACTAATATTCATGCGCATGGAATTGATAATGATAATGTGACAATAATGATCAGTATTTTTATACGATGGTAAATATCTATAATGTTTTTGACTGATGGGCCGCTCGCAGTACCGGCAAACAGGGCCTGAAGTCGTTAAAAACAAAAATAATTAAATTAAAGATTTTAGTAATTGCTCGTTAGTGAGTGGGTGAGTGAGTAGATACGTGTCGATGTCGTCAGAAGAGGTACTGCACGCATCTGCATTGCGGTCGTTTGTATCACAAGTTAAAAATGGAAGAGCGTCATCAGAGTCACAGATACGAAAAGATCAAAGAAAGAAACTAGTCCAACAATTAGAAAATATGGAAGATAATAATGCATTTCAGTCGTCGGTGAACGATGTTTCTTATACTTCCATACAGTTTGATCAGGCATTTAATAGTTATGATGAAAATAGTAGATATGTATCGAACGATAACCAAAGATCGGCTAGATTTAATGGTAAAAATACTTTTATTTCCTTGTCCTGATCTCACCTACTTACTCACTATTACACTAAAAGGTCACAATTACCGCAATAGTTCGAATAGTAGTAATACCATAAGGATGTCGCGTACTGAAGAAGAAGTGCGTGCTCAAATGTTCAAAGATTTTACATTCAAACCCGCAATTACAGAATTACCTACAAAGATATACGGTCACACACCATCCAATGACAGAGATACTCCATTTTACGAACGAGTAACGAAATGGAAAAAAGATCGCGATGCGCATTTGAATAAACAAAAAAGTGATGTAGAAGTTGATCAAGTTGCTGAATGTACTTTCAAACCACGATTAAATCGTAATTCTGTTAAAGCGGTTGAAGAAATTCGATTGGGTGGCGATGAAACGGACAAAGACGTTGTTGAAAGGTTGCAGAAGAAGGGTGAAATTGCACAAATGCAACGTAGTAGTCAAGAACAAGCTGAATACGAAAGAGTTATAGCAGAAGAAAAGAAATATTGTACTTTTAGACCTCAATTAACGAGATCTAATTTAAAAAAGTTTAATAATGTAAAATCAAAGTACCTTAATTACTCGGAGGATAATGAGTTTAACAGGTATGGTAATTCAAGTTATCGCAGTATCAGCAGAGGTAGTATTTAATCTTATCATGAAAAACCATTTAATTATTTCCTCTTATTGACTAACAATCATGCATATATAGGCACTCGCAGTGTTACTTCTGACATCAATAGTCTACCGGGCGATCATCCTGATCGTAAGAATTGCACCTTTACCCCTAATATCAAGGGTATTGGCTCGTACATGAATTCAGCAAAATTATATGTCAGCACTGGAGTCGTGGATAGATTAACACGACCAGCATCGGCAAGTACTAATGTTAGTATAGCTGATGGTGATATCAGTGTGAGTAATAATGACGCAAGTTTTGGCTATAATAGTAATGCATATCAACAATTTAATAGTTCTTTCCGATCTCAATCTGTTAACGGACAACGTCGTAAATATACCGACGAAGAAATAAAAGAAAGAAAAGCAAAATTTCAACAATTTATTTCACGTCAAACACAAATAGTGCGACGTAAAGAGCGAAGAGTTGAGGAAATCAAGCGATCAACAACACCAACGTTTCATCCATCATTTACCCGCAAATCATATGAATTGATGGACCAAATGGTATCAGGCGAGTTCCTCACTAGAGTGGAAAGAGATTTAATGAAGCGTGACGACAATAAAGTGAGAGAAATAATTGAAATTAATACGGAAAATACATTTAAACCTAAAATAAATGAACGAAGTGAGAAGCTTCGACCTCGCTCATTGTACGAACTATACCGGGGAGATGCACTGAAATCGATGTCGTATAAACGATTGATGAAAACTCGCGCAGAGCAAGATGAACAGAATGAATTGACATTTCGACCTGAAATATCTGAACTTGCAAAGAAAAAAATTAATAAGAATACAGTAAAAGATCCAGTAATTGTGTGGCAACAAAAACTGGAGCAACAAAAATTAAAGTTGGAACAAAAAAAACTAGAAGAGGAAGTAAATGAGAAGAAAGAATGCACATTCGTTCCAAAGTACAAAAAATGTCCACAGTATATGAAGAGAATAGCAATGAGTATGGCAGCAATAAGAGAGACTAGAAAAAGGGAACAAGAAGGTGGCGGTAAACCCAACAGACCCGGCTGGAAATAACGGCTCTTTATCTTGTTTCATTTTAATTTTGTATAGTAACTAACCAACCAACCAACCGAAAAAGTAAGATCACCCGAGCCTTCCGGCCCCACCATATATTACCAAAAAACAATAAAATTTTAGTAAAAAATAATATAAGACCGTGTGAATAACCTTGTTCTTGTGAAGCAACCGGTTGCCACGAAAGATGGACGATGAGTACCTTGATTACGACCTCGGCTTACCGGAGGCCTTGCGCACCATCTCTAACCAAGATAAGAAAGAGTTGTACGAATTCAAATTATCACATAGTAATTTAGAATGGGAGGAGGTAAGATGCAATTATTATAATTATTGGGGACAGTCACAGTAATTATATCACTCAATTTATAGGAATTAGTACGTCGCACGGATTTGATTGCGAAAAATATAGATATGGAACGGTTGCAGCGAATGATGTCGACATCCAGTGGAACGAGTGCAAAAGTTGAAAAGAGCAAAGGTAAAAAGGCTAAAACACAGAGTAAAAAGCGTTTGCAGGATGATGATGAGGATGATGCCGACCAAATGGACGTTGATGAAGAAGAAGGTGATGCTGAAGTTGATGAAGTATCTGATGGCAGTGAAAGTGATGAAGATTTGTTTGATTCCGATGAGGAAGAAGAGATTACATCGCGTTTTAAATCAAAATCGAAACAGAAGTCTAGTGCTGGGCGTAAAAAGGGTAAACAAGCGAAAAAGAAAGCTGTTGATTCCGACGATGATGACTACATGAAGAAGGATATTGACTTCGGCTCATCAGATGACGATGAACCAACAGGTATGTTCATTATATTATAATTGTATTATCTCAACTCTAATTCATTGATTAATAGCCGATTATGATTACAATGAAGTCGACGAAGAAGAAAGAAATCGTCGAAATAAATTACGTGCAGAACGTGATGAAAAATTGAAAGATAATAGTCCTGAAGGCACGACAGGTGACTATGTTACCATCACATTGAAGCGCCATATATTAGAGAAATATGTTGACGAGCCTTTTTTTGAAGCCTCTGTAAAGAATATGTTTGTGCGGGTGCAAGTTGGTACACACAATGGTGTTATGCTTTATCGCTTCTGTTATATTGTAAATGTTCATGATCTTAAGAGCCGAAAGTATGTCATTGACGCTATCTCCAAGAAGACAACAACTAAGCGGTTAGAAGTAAGAGTGAGTGATAACCACAAAACCATTAAAAACATTAAATTATGTCAAGTTTCAAATTCAAGAATTCAAGAAAATGAATTTCGTTATTACAAAGATGCGGTCATTGAAAGAGGAGGTCGATTGATGACGCAACATCAGATCCGTCAGAGACGTAATCAGTTTAAAAAGGAGATAAGACATGTGTATACAAATGATGAAGTTAATAAAATCCTCCAGTCCAAACCCAATAAGGTGATAACAACTGATTATACCGAAACGATGAAGAAGCTGAATGCCGAGAAGAAACAGGCGGAAGCAGAGCGAAACTTTGAGAAATTAGATGCGATTAATAAAGAAATAGAATACGTTGAAAAAGTAGAGCGAGATGCGCGTCAGTTATTTCAACCAGCATCGCAACTATATGTGCGTAATCTCTTATCCCTTTTACTAATATTCATTTTTACTCATTTTGTTTGGTATTTTGTAGGTTAATTTAAATAATCGCAATCAAAATAGAAATTATCAAAAAGATACTCATTTAGCCGAGAAGAAAAAACAAAAAATTATGGAAAAAACGGACCACGTTACCTTGGACCCATTCAGTCGTCGTGATACACGTCCCAAACAGGTGTGGATAACGGGTAAGCAATTTATTCGTGAAAATCGTATGGAAAAGTTACGTAATGAAATAAGTAGTAAGAAGAAGGATTTAGAACGAGTGAAGGAAATACCGGGTAGTGATGAAACCGTTACAGCATTGAGTAATGAAATACAACAACTAGAAAGTAAATTACAAGCTGAAGAAAATATTGGTGGAGACACAGTTCAGAAAGAGAAGAAAGTGGCAGTTGTTACACCTGTAGCCGTGGTTGAAGAGAACGTTATCGAAGACGCCGAAGAAATTAAAGCAAAATTGAAAGTAAAATTTGGTGTTGAAATTGCTGCAATGACTAAAGAGGAGAAGTTTCAACATCATTTAAGAAACCGAATTGCAGGACTTCCTGCACTGGACTCGGATGAACGAGAAAAGTTGCGCAAAGGTATCAATGTTCCAACTTACTTGGCTATCAAGAAAGCTCAAGATGAGGAAAGGAAGTAAGATGAGGTGTGGGAGAGAGACAAGCATAATTACTATATAGCATCTATCATTAATCATTTTTTATTATTTTCTACGTCTTCTTTACCCAGTAGTGGTGTAACCTTAGAGGTATCGCTTCGGATGGTACTATTATCAAGATGACATGCAACAATGTAGCAGCGACATCAGATTGTACCGGTGCTATTTTTTCATTTTTCATATTTCTTCATTTGCATACCAGAGTCAGTGCTGTAAGTAGCGAAAACAGGCGACTGCAAGGTCGTAGAAAGGGCCTCTACCTATTTACGGGAATAAATGCGCGCGTTTAAATACAATCGCTTCATTAACTCTCGATATTGCCACAGTAGTCCATCAACGCCCAGTAGCGTGAAGAATGGTACATTAAAAGCATTTGGCATCGGTAATATCGCTGGCGCTTTAGGAAGCTTCTGTGGAATGGGTGGATCGTTCGTTGCTATTCCCCTGATGACACAAGTATTGAAGATAACTCAGGTTTATCAATAATTTTTATACTACTTTTCATAAATATACTCATTCGACAATAGCATCAAGCTTCATCAACGTCAATGATTGCTGTATTTTTTGTATCATTAGGCGGTGGATTGAGTTATTATTATGATTATACTAACAATAACAAAGAAAAACAGTCAAATCATGTTGATATATACACATCAGTAGCCATTGCTTGTACTGGATCAATATTCTCAGTTGTTGGTGCAAATTTAAGTAAACTAGTTCCAAGTAACTATTTAAAAATTGCAATGGGAATTAATCTATTAGTTAATTCGGTCCTTGTTCAGATTAAGGATTTTACCAAATATAATAAGAAAGATACCCAATTGAGTGAGAGTAGTCTGACAATGACAACAACTAACACTCATAACGGCGACAACCTTACCCAGTACATCAAACCAGTTGCAATCGGTGTTGTTGCTGGAACTCAAGCTGGATTCTTTGGAGTTGGTGGTGGTGCAGTCATAGTTCCTGCATTAGTTTTATTTACCGATTTAGACTACAAGACTGCAGTAGGAACATCATTATTTTCAATGATTCCAACATCAATAGCTGGGTCTATAGCCCATTATAGAAATGGCCATATGCTCATGAGGTTAGCATTACCGCTTGGTGTTGGCTGTTTCATTGGATCATCGCTAGGTGGGCAGGTGTCCAGGTACATCGATGACACAACGCTAAAGAATGGATTTTCAATGTTGATGATATTTTTAGGAATTAAAACACTAAGATCTATCCGATAACTGTATTTGTTGTATTTATTGAATCACTTGTACTTGTATCCAGCACTGTACCTATCAATAGAATATTTATATATTTGTATTGAATGTGTTTGAATTATTGTCTATCTATAACACGCCGAGAAGCCATTGTATTGTTACCAGTTCTCCATTGAATAACTTAATTCAATACGCTTCAATTCTGATTGGTTCAAATTGTTAAACAATTGTTTGGTGCCGGTACCGCCATGTAACCCTAGGATGGCATGCAGACGTCGGCAAATAGGAAAGGAAAATTACAAAAACTAGCAAAAACGAATAAAATGAATAGTTTGAGCTTGTTCACAGCATTAGTGGTGCTGGTTTGCAGCTGCATTGTGGGCGAGGCCTTCCGCGCCAACTCATATTCGTACGCGTCCCACAGCAGGAAACAATTAAAAGTTAAACCATTACATGAAAATTTTTTTCTTGATATTGCAGAAGATCCAGCAGTGAATACCCCTAAGCAGGTAAACGCATTACTCTCTACTTAAGGGTTGCGAATGAAACACGTTCAAGCTTGTTCTAATGCATTCAATATTTTTTTTATCATGTTTCAATACTTTTTCCCTCGATGCTTGATATGATACTCAATATCTTAATCTCACAATACAATTTTATCTTTAGATATTTGGTGAAGTTGCATACAAAAGTTTTGTTGAAAATTATGATCCTGATGCATTACTTATTGGTGGTCCTAAATACGATCTATTGGGCAGAGTAAGAGATCTCAAGCTACTCAGTCAAACTGCTGACTCTGGATTATTAGAATTATTAGAGGAAAAAGGACTAACATTATCACAGGCAGAAAAATTGCTACCATTAGTTGACTCTCTTAATTTATTACCATTATTACTAAGAAATAAGAATTTATTGTTAAGTGTCGCACCATTATTAGTTGAACCAGCTCCAGCACTATTACCTGTTGTTGTAGGTGTACTAAAAACTCCACCTCAAAACTACATTATTCCAGCAGCACTACTGCTAGGAACAGGATTATACGAGGTTATCGCAGATAATGCTTTGTTAGGAGGCGCTGAAGTTTTGCTAGGATTACCACTATTTGTATTAGGTTCTGTGTTAGGAAGTAAAATTAGTGTGCCAACAGTTAATGTAATAGACGATGAACCAAAAGTATCATTCAATAGACCAGTCGCTGCTAGTAGAGAATCAGGTGGAAGACCAGTTGCGGCGAAGAGAGATAGTGCACCAAAAGTTGTCAAGACTGTAAAAGTAGGTGCCTCATCATCCGCTCCTGCCAAAACTACTGCCCCTAAGTCACAAGGTGTAAAGACCCAACAAACAAAGAGTTCTACTAATGGAAATCGTAAAACTGTAAAGGTTAATTGAAATTATATAGTAAACTAGTAAATAACAAAATTTTGAATTACAACTCCTTGTCATGCAACTCTAACCGTGCCAAAAATTCGTCCTGTGATATACCTTCAGTTGTTTCTCCATCTGGTACCTTGAAAGTAAGCAATTTTCCCCGCATAATTAATGCTTCTTTAGAGTCTTCACCATGTGAATTCTTGGTTATCGTAAAGGCTCGCAACATATGCGTGGCACATCTCGCACTATCCCCCAATCTGTAATATACCGATCCCATATTACTCAAAGCCTCGCCGTAAAGAATATGCTCACTTCCATGGTTCAGTTGATTCAAGCGTGCTATCTCCTTAGCAATCGATAGTGTCTCGTCAAAGCGCTTTTGTTTATATAAATTCCTTCCTAGTTTATGAAGTTTCTCTGATTTTTCGATAGAGTTTTCCCCTAAGATATGAAATTGTAAGAAGTTTCGTTTATAAATATAATGTGATACAAACCTTTTGTTTTACTAATTTTATTTACATCATTTTTGAGTTTTTGGTATTCATTTTCTAGTTGGATTCTTTCTGCATGAGTTAGTTCATCACTTTTGGCGTTTTTTTTCATACTTTTGAGTTTTTCATCAAGTTTATCTATTGAGACTTCATCTACATTGTCTTCATTTTTTTTACTTCTTTTGGTTGTTCGTGCAGCTTGTATTTGCAGTACAAGAAAGAAAACTAACAACAACCAAAGACTATTCATCGATCTATCGAACTATATGCGCAAGTTACTAAAAATTAGTTGAAACTTGACAGTGAAACAGTGAGTAAATCGTTGAATGAGTGAGTGATGAAGTGAGTGAGTACTCAAATCGAGCCCTGAGTTGCTTTTGCTACAACGTACCGTACCTAATTTAATTTGGAATTCTGAATTTTCTCAACACAAACCGGTAATTATAAAATATTAAATAATATTAATAATGTTTAACAACTATTACCAATTGTCAATGATGATGTTGATCAATTACCTCAATTTTATTCAAGATTATGTATTATGGATACTACAATTATTACTTTAGTAATCACTTCTTCACCTTTTTGAAAGGATAAACGCTACCAAAAGATACTGATATTTGCTTACATTCAGGTTAACAGTTACTATTGTAGTATATTTTTGTGCGTTTTTACAATTTATTTAACGAAAGAAGTTGTAATCTTCTTGGCTTGGTGGCCACAACATTCCGCTAGATTCACCACAAGATAGTGTCATTAAATATTCTTCTGTCATCTTTTCAGACTTTTTTATATGTTTCTTTTTCTTTCTATTTTAAGAACAATTCTATTGGGTACGCACACCGGACCTGCCCTAACTGTCCTTCGCTGTATGTTTCAAGAAAAAGGTATAAAAAAAGCGAGAAAAAGCGATGGAAGACAGTCAAACGCCCGAATTCGTCAAAGAATTGACCCAATTCTACCGCGACTCTCGCATGCTAGTCTCCAAGTGCAAGAAGCCAAACTACGACGAATTCGCAAAGATTGCATACGCAACTGGACTAGGTCACATACTCGCACACTTATTTACTGCTTATGCACCTTGTTATTTACTCCAACTTGTTTAATGTGTTATTGTTTGATCGATTACATTCTTATTTGCTTCTTTATTTACTTCCATAAATACTTAACACACTCAATCGCTTACTTCCATTAACTTTATTCAGGTTTTTTAGTGATGGGATTCGTGGGCTTTATAATCAAGCTTATTCATATTCCTATCAATCATATATTAGTCGGAGGTGTTGGTGGAAGTGGATCGACAGAATTCTAATGAGTTTATAAGAGATTATAGATATTATAAATAGTCGGTATGTACATAAATGATTATAGTTACAAAAATATATCCGAACATTGCATACATTACAAGTCTATGCTCATAGTTTCACTAAAATTCCTCCAATTTCTTCGACTTGCCAGTAATAGGATCTCTGAGTCTGTACCGCACAATGTCACCATCATTAATATTATATTTCGCAGAACGATTTTGTGCAATTCCTTCCTTCAATAGTCTCATCCAATCCCCTTCACCATTGCAATACTCTCCAACAGTGCATACATCACCAGAGAGGAAATTCTTCTCATGTAAGTCACTTATAACAGTACCAGCGAAAATAAGCTGTGATCCTCTAGTCGTCAACCATGACTGTGCTTCACCGTTATCGATTGTATAGAAGTGTATCAAATTCAAGCGACGATAGCATTCTTCGATAATCGCAGGAATAACTGAAATATGCGTTGGATTGGCCTCTAGATATGAACTCAATGTGCCAGCCAACTCCTCTTCGAACAATGATGTTTCAAATACAGCACTCATTGGTAAGAAGTAGGAATTTGGACCAATCATTTCACGCATTTTACTGATGTACACAGGCACCGTTGACTTCCTCATGAAATCACGGGGTGTCAAATTTACTAGATACAAAACTTCTTTCGCCGTAAAAAAATTATATTTCTTTAAGTATACTACCTCTGTAGTGTCAAAATCACCAAATCTAAGAGGCTTGCCGCGACAAGCAGAAGGAAATGAAGGCCTCATGATAACCCCTTTTTTTCTTTTTAATGGTGGTCGCGGCTCGCCTACAAGAATCTCGTAAGCTTTTAACAACAAATCATACTCATATCTCAACTCTTTACCCCCATTTTTATTCTCAATTTCCAAAATAAATACGTTGATTGTGTTATCAATTATCAATAAATCCTCCAGCATCAATTCTTGTTCGACAATACGAAGATCACGCTCTGCATCAACTGTTCCTTCATATGTAACAGTTAATTCATTATCATCAAAGCCCCTAACTATGTGTAATATTATATCTACATTGCGGATCGCATCAAGCCCAGTTATACCAACACCGGCGCCATTGCGAGAGTTTTTAATAATTCCCGGGGTGTCAATAAGAGTTAAATATTTTTTCTTACCAACTATTGTTGGAAATGTAGTAGTAATCTGATCGATCCGGGAATCAGATATCTCTATAGTAACACAATTATTATCAACAGTGGTAAAAAGAGAATTTTTCACTTCAGACAGATTACGTATATTTTTTACTCCAGCAAATGCATTAAAAAATGATGACTTGCCAACGTTTGTGCAGCCAATGATGCCAATTTTCATGTGTTGGCTAAGCTCTAGCCTCGTGATATTCCCTCTGCCCATATCTGACGTGTCTCACTCAGAGCTTTCCCTCGCACATTTTAACCCTCCTTGGTTTGCTCGCAACTTTCAAATTCTTCACAATCGACAAAACACGTAGTTTTTAACATTAAAAAAATTTCTAGGTACCAATTTTTTTTACCGGTACACATTAGGGCCGATATTGAATGATAGGACTATTGGGTTCAGTTTATCATTTGGTTGGTGAAACCGGCAACGAATTTATACATAGGTTTCGAGTTAAGTGTGATAAATAGTAACACTTAAAAATTTAGTAACTTAATTGTGAAATTCATTTGTAGACAGGAATATACTTAAAATATCGCTGACGTCGATAAATGGAATAAATATAGGGCTTAAATTTTATTATATAATACGTATATATACTTACATGTAGTTTTTTGTTTGTTCCTAGTTATGAGGGATTTTTCCGAGATCTCCAATTTGGTCCTAGGCTAGGAAATCCTCGGTGGAACACAGAAAGACCAAAGTACGGTACAAGTCCGTGCTCAAGTTAAACGTGTTAGTGGTTTTGTGAGTGCAGTCAGGAAACGGCTGGAAGCACCAGCGGCAGGAGCACCACTTCGATTTTACTTTTACCGAGTACTTAGGCATTTATCAGACGCAGTGCAGCAATGGCAGATAAAGTCGAGGAGGAAGATAAGCTCGAGTCCGGCGGAGAAATAGTTCTGAATCCGCTTCACGATGATGTATCGGAGGAGAGCGATAAGGTAGATGACGTTGAAGTGGCTTATGTTCCACCCCAGAATCTTGCAGAGAGATCCAATTTCGAGTTTAGTGTCATTATTATAGGATCGTCGTTGCTTTCTTTTCATGCTGGGTTTGTTAATGGTGTTTGTATATTGGCCCATAATACGGGGGTTACCCACATGACTGGAACAACAACAAAGTTGGGAATTAGTTTAGGTAAAAGTTTATTAGACGATGCAATGGTTAATTTATGTTTGATTGTTAATTTTATATTTGGTGCATCTATTGCTGGATTTAATATTGATGGAGCTTTTAAATTGGGTGCTTCGTACGGACCTTTGTTCTTCATGGGTTCATTCATCTTTTTGCTTGCTTGTTTATGTGAAATATATGACTCTCATGATAACTATTTCTTATATTTTGCAGCAATGGGC
>JACCDO010621448.1_pt1 | contig 21332 bp, 10 predicted proteins | sample 7446101 | NCBI WGS metagenome assembly JACCDO01 (sample SAMN15323440, study PRJNA562643) | freshwater metagenome | isolation source: river surface water | place: USA:Blue River Watershed | collected 2017-08-16
CACCACCATCGCACCCTGCCTTTGTCCCTATGGACACCGCGCATCGCTGCCTCTCCAGACCCCTCCCGCTTCTTTCGCGGTCAAAATAGACTCCTCGGTAAACCTTTTTTTAAAAAATAGTACCGGTGAAGTACCGGCGGTTAGGACGAATCGGACGATCCTGGACAAATCATGGCAGAATTTTCCTGCTCCATGCTCCAAGGCTAGCCATTGTAGGTACTAGAAATAGTGGTCGAAGGAAGATTCTAACTGCATATTCATATAGCGGAGGGTTATCTTAAAAGAATATTGACGATACCGGATATTCCAGGGAGGAAGGTCTTCAAGAACCATTCCCTATAGAACTGTTGACGGATTGTAGGTAGGTTTTGACTTCGCATAACGGTAGATTCGGAGACCAAAGAGGTAATCCCTAAGAGGTACAAGGAAAATTACCAAAATAAAGAAAGGAAGTGAAAGAGGAATGGAACCGTGGGACCCGATCTCGCTTCGACTATGGCTGCTGCTGTGCCTTTTTGTCGCCGCTAGCTGCAAAATGCATTTGAAGCACAATTTCACCGTCTGTATCGCTGATTTTCATTCTTCTCTGGAGGGTTCAGCAGATGATACACGGATTCATAATTTGGTCCTGGATAATCATAAGTATTACGCCGCATTGCACCAGTATGACTACTATAGACAAGATATTTCATTGAATAATGTAAATCAGGCAGATGGAAGTGGATGGAAGCCACACATATCGTGGTCCAAAATACCATTAGTAATTAAACTGTTAAATCCTCCTCATAACTATGATTGGGTTCTTTGGATTGATAGTGACGCAATATTTTACAATCCAAATGCTAATCTTTTTGATGTAATACAGCAAAATGGTGTATTTTCCCCAAAGCGTGGTATGACTATAGCAAAATTTATTTTCTCTGGTGATCTCCATAATGCAATAAATAGCGGAGTTATGTTAATTAGAAATACCAAATGGACTAGATCCATGTTAAATGAAATATGGAATATTGGTGAAAATATTGAACACTTTCACAACAAAAGATTAGGAAAAGGTGGTGATAATGCTGCTTTTTCAGTGTTTTTAGGTGGTTGCAATTCTACTGAGAAATCACTAGAAATATTGACAAAATGCCATGATGCCACAAATCTCGGCTCTAGAGACCACGAATTAAGCAAGCTGATTATCCAAGCTGACGAACAAATTTATCAACAAATGATTCCTGACACGATATTGGACCACTTAGCACCATTGAAACCAAGTGAATTCAATGCTTACAGTCAAGAGGGAGCAAAGTTCATACTTCATATTCCTTCGCACAAATACAACAAATTATTTTTGCTCGAAGAAGCATTGTTAGCAGTAAAAAGCAAGTATGGAGTATAAAATGTGACTGATGCTATTACAGATTGCAGGAAACTATTTTTAATTGCTCATACGTTCATATTTCCATTTGTTCATTTGAGCTATTGCGAAGGGGCACCATAAGGACCAAGTGGTGTAATTCAATGACTGCATAATGAGCACATGATTGAAGTCAATGAATTATTTTGTGTAGCAACCGTACTGTCGTTAGTAGGACGTTGCCATAACAAATAGTAAGGAGTTCGTACGGACACATGTCAATAGATTGATGGACAGCGAAAGCGAAAGTGCCAAAGAGTATAGATATAGTCTGAGTCAGAAAATAAAACCAATAGGTACGCTCAACCGTAATTATTCAGAATGTTAGTTACTGTAAATACATCACTTTTTATCATTTATTTGATCGTATCTAAATTTTGCCGCAATTCGTAGTGACTGAGCGTACTGTTCGTCACTACCATCATAGTCAATTGAAGGACCTACACTGGTACCGATTCCAACCGTTTTATTTGTACCATTACGATTATTTTGTGACATTTTTTCAGCGACTGTTTCACTCATACCATTCTCTTCTTTACCCAAACCCTTTCCATCATTCCATCCCATTTTACGAAGTAGCTGATTACCCATGTTTGAGTTATCATCCATCAATGAAACTGGTGCAGACACAATAGCGGGAGTGTGATCTTCTTTTCGACGTTTCTTATCACCACTCGTTGCTTCATCATTGTTGTCATTGTAATATCGAAGGGTTACGGCAGGGTCGGATGAACCAAAAGTGTTTCTTCTTTCTGCAGCCCGATCTCTATATACAGGACCATTTTCTTCTGCTTGTTTCTTCATTAAGTTATCTTTATGCAATTGACTTCCTTGTTCATGCTGAGCTAAATGTTGAGCTGAATTAAACTGTCGCTTGCAAAGGTGACATATAAACTTTCCATTGGTATTTGCAGTGGCGCTTACTGTTGCCGTGTTGCCTGTTTGAGTGCCAGATACAACTTCTGTCGGATTATCAACGTTACTACCACTTCTACTTCTATTTCCACTCCCAACGTTGCTATTAGTTTTATCACTTTGTACAGGTGGTGGGCCATACTTACTTAAATCGATAGTAGTAGTAGCATCGGACGTGCTAGTAATGGGACCCGCTTTTGCATATTTCGATTTCACTACCGGAGGCAATGGTTTATTGGAGTTCATTTTATTGTTATCATCATCATCATCATCATCGTTGTCACCAGCCCATTGATTTACAAGAACTTTTTTATTGTTTGTTGCACTATTTTTTTTGTTTGCTGCTCCTAAAGATATAATAACAGGTTTTTTCATCAATTCTGCAACGTTTACATTGTTATTGACGGCAACGCTAGTATTATCCTCGATATTACTCGTGGAGGGATCAACATTCTTTATTTGTGTCGTCCCTGCAGCTGAAGCATCGTACTTCGCAAAGGGGGGATCATTGCCAGGCGAATGCACGAAGTATTCAGTCGTTGAAGAGTTGTAGTATAATTTCGTTTTGGGAAAATAATAAAAACCAGAAATTTGTTCAAAAAATGAACCAGATTGAGCTTGAAAAACGTATGCACCACCATTAGTCTCAAATACAGGAGGCCAAACTGATTTCGGCTTCATCGTAGCATTATACAAGGCAGTATTGTATGCTTCAAGTTGTTGTTGCTGCTGCAAAAATGTGTTACTTGATGACCATTGAGCAGCTTGTAGTGCAACCATGGCCATCGGATTCATTAATTGTTGATATTGTTGTTGCTGCACAGTCAAAAGCTTATTCATATAAATAGTATTTGCATAATTTAATTTTATATCTCGCCCATCTTCTACTTTTAATCCAACTTTTTTGACTCCATCTATACAGAATGCGGCGTATTCAACAGTATGGAACTCTATATAGGCGATACCACGTGATATTTGTTTCGAATAATCCATAACCAAGACACAACTTTTGACCACCGCAAATTGGCGGAATATATTAGCTATGTCATCTTCAGACATTAATGGATTGAAGCCTTGAGCTACTAGAAAAGTACCTGGTGTATCAGTAGTCATAATTGTATCTACTAATGGCTCACCTGAAGGGTTCACTAATAAACTATTCTCTGATTTAGGTTGTGAGCATCGGTAGCATTCATTTCTTTTAGCAAAATTCTGGCCGTTACAATGCCCACATATCCAATCAGATTTAGGAATTCTTGGTTCCCTTTCAATAATTCGTTCTTCATGTTTATATTTTTGTGCATTTCCAAGACTTTTGTCTCTAGAATATTCTAGCGTGATTGTTTTCCCATCAACAATAAATAAAACACCATTTGCATGATCACCATTAATATAAGATCCGTTATATCTATGTATAAATAATTCAGCGGATGCTATTGTCTCAAACTCAACAAATGCAAATCCTTTTGATTCACCACTTTCCTATTATTTAAAATTATAGAAATATACCAAAGCAATAGTCGTTAGACAAAAATAACATGAAATAATTTATGCGGTTACCCTCAGAACTAATCTCACATCTACCGGTTGATATTTACTAAGCAATGACTGTAGCTATAACAAAAATAAAAGAATAAGTTGATTATCATGTGCACACCCGTATCGTGGTATTGGACCTTCTCTTGCGTCACGTGCGCGGGCAGGCCCTTAAACACCACCACCTTGTGCGGCGCCGCATTCGCGCCTACAAACTCCATCTTTTTTTACTACAGTCAGACTAGTCTGAGACTACCTTTTCCTCCACAAAGCGTCCTAATCCCTTGAAAGAAATTTTAAGAAAATGATTTCCTTCTTGGTAAACTGAATCACTCGCTCGTTCGCTGCTGTCGTGGGTGGAATGCGTATTGTTTAGATGCACCATTGAAATGCGTCGATTGAGGTGGAACAAATATAATATAATTTCATCTCGTCGATATTCTGGTGCCTCTTCATTTGTTAATCAATTTATTGAAATTGTTGGTAGAGAGAATGTATTGATTAACGATATTGATAAATACCGAGAGGATTGGACCAAGAGCTACAAAGGAGGGACTGTAGTATGTTTGCCACAAAATACACATCAAGTTGCCGCGTTAATGCGATTGTGTAACAGTAATAAAATCGGAGTAGTTCCACAAGGTGGAAACACGGGATTAGTTGGTGGTGGAGTCGGTGTTGGCGATCAAATGATTCTATCTTTAAGTAAAATGAATAAGGTGGTAAGTTTTGACGACAGTTCTGGAATTATCACCGTAAAAGCGGGTGTAGAATTAGGTAACTTGAATAAAATCGCAGAGGAGAAAAACTTTATGGCTCCTATAGATTTAGGCGCCAAATCATCTCAAATTGGTGGGAATGTAGCGACAAATGCCGGTGGTATGCGATTTTTTAGGTATGGTTCTTTGCACAAGAATGTACTGGGAATCGAGGTCGTATTGGCCAACGGAGAGATATTAAATCTTGGTAAAGATTTACCCAAAGATAACATGGGTTATCATCTGAAGAATCTTTTTATTGGCTCTGAAGGAACGTTAGGGGTTATAACCAAAGTAACAGTACAACTCGCTGTTAAACCAATTGCTAGCAATTTGATATTGATTAAATTAGCTAATTTTCCGAAGTTTATTCCGAAATTATTAGTTCAAATAAAACAGCAAATGCATGATATCTTATCGGCGTTTGAATTTATCGATCGAAACTGTTTAGAGTCGGTGCATACGGTCGCACCACATTTATTGGCAAAATACAGTATAATTTCTGATACTATCGCTACAAGTCCTGTGCCTCATAATATGGATACTGTATATGCGCTGATAGAGACTAACGGCTGTAGTTCTGAGAAGGATATGCAACGTATACATGATTTGCTTGGCAAATTACTTGATAAGAAGTATATTGTCGACGCTATAGTAGCTAAAGATCAACGTCAATTCAACGAAATATGGAGTATTCGAGAGAATGTACCAGTATCACTGATGCAACTATCCAGAATCCTTGGAGGAAAATTGTATAAATATGACATTTCTGTGAATATAAATAAAATGGACGAGCTGGTTTGTGATGTGAAACGGGAGATACAAAGTAGTGCGGACTTGAAGAGTTACGCCCGCTTCTTGCATGTCTATACATTTGGTCACGTTGGTGATGGAAATATTCATTTGAATATTTTACTAGGTGATTTTACCAAAACAAAATCATTTGATGCATCCGAAATCAAGCAAGTATATCACGCGTTGGATACTATTGTGTGTAACATTACAGTCGCACTTAATGGTTCAATGTCAGCTGAACATGGTGTTGGGCAACAAAAAATATCATTTTTTAACTCAACTCGTAGTCAATCAGAAATATTACTAATGAAAAGTATTAAAAAAACTTTTGATCCGAATAATATCATGAATCCCGGGAAGATATTTAATATGTAACGGTTACGGCATGCTTGGTACCAGTTCACTGACGTGCATTACATTGATCCCGTCATCAAGGTTATTTTTACTCTTCATGTAGAATTACTGTGTCCTACTTGTAATTTATAAATATTGTGTACAATTGTCATGAGTATGTATGAAACGGCTAAATACGAAAACTAACGCTTGATTTATGTTATCGGCTACTATAGCTGCTAACTTCAATTTCCGCGCCGGCCGATTATACATGACCGAAAGCGCCTATTGACTCAACAGACTTCTAGCTACTCACAAGCAGAATGCACTAGTCGTTTTTTGTAAAAAAGAATAAATACCATTCAATAACCATTCAATCACCATTCAATCATTCAATGGTTACCATTCAATCATTCAATGGTTACCATTGCACCACCGGTATTACGATGATGAAATGCAGAATGTTCCGACGTACGAGCACCGGAGCAGCAAGAAAAAAAATGAGTGCGGAAATGCACTCCAATTCGTTCCTGCGCGGCGACCGGCTCGGTAAGCAACTAATTAATGCACTTATTCCACATTTCACTGACGCACCGCATATACTTCCCAGCAGATGAAAAGTACGCACTCGTTATACTCAATACCAGCGGATATGATTATTCAATGTTTCTCGCTATATGGAGTTCTTTTGAACTTATTATTTGCGCCGATGGAGGGGCTAACCGCCTGCATGATTGGTTTGGATCGTCACATGACAGTGATGGTTATAGTAGAAGTGAGTATATCCCGTCGAAAATTATTGGTGACTTAGATTCTATAAGAGAAGATGTACGAGACTATTACTCCACAAATGGATGCGAAATCATTCAAGATAGAAATCAAGATAACAATGATTTAGGTATGAAAATTATAATGCAAGTTGATTTAAGACTAATTATTTTATATTATTAATAGATAAATCGATAGAATATGTACGTGATTTTTTTATTCCCAATGAAAAATTGTCTGTCGTAATTCTCGGCTCATCTGGAGGGCGTGTTGATCAGTCTGTAGCACTCTTCCATTCAATATATAAATGGAGTCCCTTATTTCATCGGATAGTATATTTTGGTGAAAGTTCAAATGCATTTTTACTGTCACCATCATGCCCACATACAATTAAGCTGTTAGATCCACTGACTATGACACTACCATCAGGAAGAGTCAAGCATTATATCGAAGGACCAACATGCGGGTTGCTACCAATTGGTCGCAGAGTTGATCAGATTACTACTACTGGATTGAAGTGGAATTTAAATGGGGATGCATTAGAGATGGGTCAATTTATTTCCTCGTCTAACCAAATATGCGATGATAACGAAGAAAATAGTATCACGGTGGTAACATCTCAAGCTATATTGTTTTGCTGGTCTTATGAACTGAAATAATAGTCGCGTATCTGATAAAAAAATTAGAAACGCTATGTAAAGACGCAAAATATGTTCAATATATACAACAAGTATAGTTGATTTGTCGTTACTATCTTTGAGATATTCCTAATGGTGGATGGAAAAAGGAACAATTATCACCGAAAGGGCAACCTCCGGGCGCATTAAGTTTTTTGCATAAAACTGTTACTGATTTACCGGCGCCTTTGTTATTCGGCATCCCGTTCATTTGTTGATTTGGCTGCATTAAAGTTGGTGCTTGTAATGTAGGTGGTGGTACGCCATATGTTGCATTCGTTGGCATTCCATACATATTAGGAGGTGGATATGCTGTAGTGTTTGGCCATGTATTATAACCAACTTGATTACCCATATTATTAATTTGTGCAGCATTATTGTAGCGATAATTACCTGAATCAACTGTGTATTGAGGGATACTGTTGTCCACTTCCATAGCAGAATCTCCAGGCATTTCCCAAGGGATTTGTTCCAATGGTTCAGTGCTAATTGTAATAACTGGGGCTTCATGTGGTGGGTCAGGAGGTATCAATGAATCATCTAAATATCGGGCCTCGATTTCGCGTGAAACTCGTTTCGTTTGTACGTCAAGCTCGGTCGATTCGAGAACTGTATCTTCTAAATAATCAAGTATTTTACGAGGAAGCAATATTTTTTGTGGTTTCTTCCATTCAATATTTGGGTTCATTGCATCTCTGAAGTGCGCATTATGTATCTCTTTCTCGGATTGGGCTTCTCTTTTCGCTTTATCCCTTACACTGTCAGACTTCTTATTCTTATCATCTTTGGTTGATTTAGTAAAATTTGATTCGGATTCGAATTCAAGTGTATGCCGCAGCGTCCCGCCATTTTCGTCGGCCCATTTTATATTACCTAATTTGCGAACCTTTTTCACATCAGTAACCGCAGTATTTACTGCAGTGTCGATCCTTTTGCGTTTCAAAATACTCACTAATGGTTTGGGTTCATCACTTGCATCTGTAAGACCTAAACTTAATGGCTCACTAACTATAGACTGTTCAGGCTGTAACAGTGCAGCACGTCTACGTGCCTCTGCAGCCATATCTACTTTACGCTTAGGCTTGTCCGCTTCTGTTATTGCTTTGGAATCCTTGATTTGAGAATCCGAAGTCATCCCCATCGCCTTATTTGCTGCTAATATAGCAGTAACAGAATTCTTAGTAGGCGGTTTTGGTGCACTATTTACAGTGGCAACATTTATTACAGCAGGAGTTACAATGGTGCTAGTAGCCGTATCTATGCTTTGTTGTGTTGAAGGTTTAACTACTTTAGCAGCATTTGCGGGAGCAACCGAACTAGTTTTTATCGAGTTATCACTACCTGGCTTAACATCACTGTCATCACTGGTGCTAGTAGCATTAATAGTTTTATCAAGATTCTCTGCATTGGGCATTGGTTTATCTACATTTGGTGGGGCTACTTTGACACTTTCTTTGATCAACGGTGCACCATTTACCTCCAACATATGACTGCTTATTTCTTGCACAATTGCAGGTATCTCTCCAGTTGCTGCATTTTTCTTCTTCTGTTGATCCCTTTCAGCAGCTTTGGCACCCCAAAATTTATATATATCCGCAACATCATTTTTAAGTAAATCTAAACCCACTGTATCTTCACTTTTAAACGTGGATACATCCTTTTTTATAAATTTTCCTATACCAGAATTACTAATTGCTTTCGAATCAAACGGCAATATTTTACAAATAGCTATTATGGTCCTCATTTGCTCTATACAACCATCATTTCTAGCCTCCTCTAACCATTTTTTTAATAATTTGAACCCATCTTGTGCCACAAACTCTTTCTTACACAAATCTGTCAATTTCTTCTCTAAAATGAACATAACTAATGCTTTATGATCTATCTGTGATATTCTAGTCATTACTACAACCAAATCAGATATTCTGCTACACATGGAAATTTTACCATCATTATCCATTAAACTGATAAGCAGTAATTCAATATCATCGGTGCATCGAATATTAACATCACTACTACTAACACCTTTGCGTTTTAATAAAGCTTCCGCTGCCGCAATAGTGTTATTTGATTCCAATTCATTGGCTCCATTAGTTAGTAAAAATTTACTATTTTTATCAATCAATTCTTGAAATTTTAATATATTTAGTTGCAAAGCACGACGATGATATAACATCACCGAATTTTCTTTTGCTTCCTTCAAATATGGAATTTCGTTAGGGCCACGAGCAACAGAGCCAGTAGCAGCCTCATTGGCATCACTACTAGGCGCGTTCAGCGTATTATCCGTGACCATCACAAGATCGAGCACTCACTCGCACTCAATTCTCGCACTCCGTCACCAGTCAGCAAGCCCCTCCCTTGCTCGCTCCAAATTACGTCTTCAATGCCACTTACTTGCACTCACACGCAAGCACCGAAGCACGCAATTATCTATCATGTCCCCACAGAATGAAATGTTAGGGTCGACCGGTACCGGTACTCAATGATTGATAACATTGATTATATATTGAATGATTGCATCTGCTCCGAGCCCAAGGGACATGCGTATTCCCCTCAGTCTTTGTGGGACAATCATCTCATATGATTTTTCTGTTGGGTTACATTGAGTGAGCGAGTAAATAACGAGTGAGTGAGTTTGTAGTTGATGTAGTGAATGTGAACAGCTTTGTGTGCTATTTAAAACAAACTATCTCACGATTTATATTCACTAATTTTTTCATTATTCTACTCGTGAATATACTACCTACGGTATGTCTATTGTACACAAGTACCGGTAATTACAGGTTCATAAATTTTTATCGCCAAATTTAGAAAAGAGGGGGAAAAGACGTGCAGCAAGTATGAGTGGCGGCAAGCAAGTGGGTGGTCACATCCTTAGTGCAGTTCCCGCCACATTAGAGGCGAAGCTGGCAGCGAAGCTGGAGAAGCAAGTATACGATATCGGCGAAGTCGTGGCCTTTGGTCAATGCGATGGACGCATTGTATGCGTCACCACTCAAGATGTTAGTGATGACATATACATTGTGGATCATATGGTTGAGTTCGAATCTATTGATATGCTACGGCATTTGCTGCAAGATCGTGGATTAGTCAGTAGATTTCATAAAATATTAGCGATGAACAATAGTAATATCCCAGTAGAAGTAGAAGAGGAAGCCATTGATGTCGCTATTAACAGGATTATTGAGTACATCGTACCATTAGTTGGATCATATACATCTGAGGATAATGCAGGAGAAAAAATGTATTACATACTGGATGAGATAGGCCAACAGCTATTACCATACACCAGTGACACTGAATCGTATTTTAACTCAACAATTATTGAGTATAATAATATTATGTACACTGTAATATGGCCAGAAACATGTATTGAAGAAGGAACTATTGTTGAGTGTAAAGGTTTACCTTCAGGATTTGCTAAAATTAACAAACTCGTGATTGCTTTAACTCCAAGTATTGAATTTGACCCATCCGAGTTACGCTTAATGTTAATTTCAAATGACTATAACGTGACCACTATTATGAAAAGACTCAACCTAAGTACTGCATATGGTGTATGCCTACCAGTGTGGGATCTACCGAAAGAGGAATTTAAATCAAAAATTTTATCAGATACACCTTTAGATATATTAGTATCGTTGTTTTTACTTGGATCATCGGTACCATTAAGTTATGCAGAGAAAGTATTAGGGTATACCTTAGTGAGTGATTTAGACGATATGAATGTGCTATATATCGACGACTCTAATACTGCAACCTCATTGATTCAAATATCACCAGTATGTATTCCTTGCAAAGTTGACACTGATGAGTACAACACAGTCTATCTCGCAACAGATTTTGCTCACGTTCGTAATTTAAGGTTCGAGCCAGTGATGTATATAGGTCCCGACTCACTAGCTTTACTTCACGGATTGCCGTATGGTAGGGGCAAAACCTATGATAACTTACTAGATCTTTGTGCGGGGTCTTCGGTGCAAGCAATTTGTGCGGTTCGCGGTAACTTGGTGGACCATGCGACATGCGTCGAATTGAATGAGCGAGCTATTCGGTTTGCTAATTTTAATATTCGTTTGAATGACGTCGAGAATAAAGTCAGTGTAATATTTGGAAATGTATGCAATTCTACCCTATATACTGATGTACTACCAGAAATTAAATACGACATTATATTTTTGAATCCACCATACATACCAACTGGTACAGATGGCGATACTCCTAGCTTTTTACAAGCATATGGATCCGGTGGTAAACATGGTGATGCACTAATCGCAGCGGTAGTTACAAATCTTAGTGCGTCTACCACAGTAGCAGATGGATGCTTGGTTTCAATTGTTGGAAATATCGCCAACGTTGATAATTTTCCATGTAAGATTAATGAGTGGTGCAAAGCCCACGAGTATAAAGCAAGCGATATTTCAATTATTCATGGTAACAAATGGAGCTGTGACGAATATGCGGGACTCATTATTCGATTGCAACATCATAGTTCTTCCGCTTATTTGTGCTCCGATGACGTCATCGTAGAAAAATATGCACAGGACTTATTGGCGAGTGGTATTACGGATGTTAGTAACTGTTTATTATTTTTCCACTTAAGTAAGACTTGTGAATTTAAATTTAAAATTAATTTTGAATCCGATTTATGGGGGAAATTAGCGATTAATGACCAGTCGGCAAAATTATTGAAAGATAAAATAATAACTCAATATTTACAATAATGTATAGGAAGTATCCTGGTTTCATATGTACGCTAAGGGATTGGTGTCATCAGCGATTGGTGGCGGTTTTGACTGTTGCATTTTCTTTCTTAGGTAGCTCGGCAGTGACGCTGAGGCATAACTGATATTGCTTTCGGCTAAATGGGGTTTTGTTGTTTGAGAAAGTTCTGTCGACGGTGTGTTGGCATGTAGGGATGTGAACTCGTTTGCATCGATAAATTTTTTGCCTAAAAGCTCGTAGCTACCAAGGTACTCTTGCTTAATAACCGGCTTTGTATCCTCGGAAATCTGCGAAATTGGTCGTTTTACAGATTTTGAATCTGTTATTTGTGTATTAATGTCATCGTCTGTATTTTTATTCATTGCTATATTACTCTCGATTATTTCATACTTTTTACTATTAACATTTGTGCTCAAATCTAGGCTTTTATATCCTCTAGCGGTATGAAGGATATATACATTCTCTAGTATCTTATTGGTAACGTTATTGCTCTCTTTAATTGATTTTGCTAATTCATTTTGTAATAGTTTGTTATCACTTTCTAATCGTGCAGATTTTTGTTTATTAGTTTCAATTTCTTGCTTATCTGACTTCATTTCTGCAGCAATACTTGTTAAAAATATGTTTAATCCAAGTTGATGATTACTCGCATCAACAAGCGGAAGCCTATATCTGTCTAACAACTTCAAATAAGCCGAGTTATTTATCTTTTCCCATATACTAAGAATTAAAAAGCCTTGCTCTAAAAGAATATCGAATTTAAAATCAGTAGAACTAGCTGAATACAGAGCAGCCAGGAGTTTCTGTGCATAGACATCCCATGATTCAGTGCGACTATCTGGTTTACTTTCCATTCCCAGAAGCGAATTTACATCATTTAAATTTTGAATATTCAAGTTACAGAAAAGCTGGATCCCATCAAATAGGATGAGCTGGATGCGCCCAGAGGACAGCCGCGAGAAGACAAAGTACTTCTCCAGCAATACGAGCATGCTCGCCACACAATTTTGAGAATTGCATGCAATTTGTAATGCAAATCGAATCGTACCGGTGGTACGGTACACGGTACACTGTACAGTGTACACTGTACGGCTCAATTAGCTCATACTCGTTTGTCCAGTTTATTATTTGATCCAATTAATGTAAAATTAATGAACAATGAACAATCATGACCTTTTAACCAGACAAATAACTTTGAAATATAGTGAAGATCATAACTATGTCATTTTGTTACCAATACTACCATTATTGTTAGTGAAATGCATCATTACGGTTTACAGTTAACTTTTTAATTAGATTTATATTACGTAAACAAAATTACAACGTTTTTGCTCCAACAATTTATTTTACATTGCTTTTTATAACTTATACACTAATCCCTATATTGGCGAAATTAAACGTTTCCAGGACAAAAATAATATTATTCCTGGCAAAAAGTGTGACATATCACTCGTGTGTCGTATCAAAGTCGAGTATGATCGATCAAGAAATGCATTCTTATCGATAATACCGGTAATAAAATTAGTACCGGTACCGGTATTGCCGGTCCTGACGTTTTATAAAACCAATTAATTTAGCGAGTGAGGAAAACCGCTTGTTACCACTGCAGAAGGTTCAGTTCGCGGGTTTATTCTTTGTGGGTGCACCGAAACAGTGCGTGGTAGACACGGTCGCTGCAATACGCACTTCATCACTGGAATAAATCGACAATGGGGGGGTCTGTCTCTGTGCAGCCGATAAGTGATGCCGATGTCTTCAGTTCGGAGGAAAGAGTGCTTATAGCATCTAGAATTAAAAGTAAATATGAACAAATGACACTTATGAGTCAAGATGGTGTCGATGATACTGTATTATTTCAAGAAATAGCTAATGAATTTGATGAAACGTACAAGGCTATTGAGAGCATGCGCAACGGTGGTGATGGTTTCTACTCTTTAGAGTCAAATAAAGAAGAAAAAAAAGACGAGTATGGGTTACCTTTAGTTATTGAAACATCTTCAGGAAATGAAAGCGCGCCAGCTAGTAAAAAAATATCTGTGGGAAGTGAGACACCTTCATCACGAGGGAGAGCCTCTTCTGATTACAATTCTCCACATTTATCTTCTTCGAAACGAAGTATGGCTCGCAAGTTGAGTGAGCATTTAAGTCCAGCGCAATCTGCAGTCGTAGATGACTTTCATGAACATGAAGCTGCAGCAATTAATCGTATTAGAACGTCTACAGAAATTGTAGACGAATTAAGTAAAATAGAATTGAGTAATCGTTCGATATCTGATTACATTTCACAATTGAGAGAGGGGGAGTCACCTACAAAAACGAATCAGTCGGAATTTAGAGCAAGAAGGTTGACCTATGATAAGCAAACTGAAAGTTTTAAAGAACCACCAATAGTCGAAGCAAAGCGGAGTAAGAGAACCTCGATATATGCAAGCTCTGAAATTGGTGTTACACAGAAGAAATTGCCGCCTTTTCCAGCCAAGTATATGGGGACATTCTCATGTCATGGAGTTGAACCCGGACGTGCTGAAAATGGTGAAGATACTATCCACGAAAAAATTAATCAAGATAGAGGTTGTGTCGTGTATCCATTTCGCTCATCAGTTGATGAAGCATTATTTTTAGTTTTGGATGGCCACGGCGAACAAGGTGATCGTATTTCTGAATTCGTAATGCGTCAAATTGTTATTACCTTAGAAAAACACCCCAAGTTAAAGACTAATCCTGAGGATGCACTGATTGAGACCTTCATGAAAACGAACACAGCACTTATGGCAGGCTTCTCACCAAATCAGTATATGACATCAGGCTGTACATGTGTCGCCATGTATATTCAAGGAGAGTATTTATATGTGGCAAATGCGGGTGATTCACGTGCAGTGCTAGCATACGAGGATGGAAGTGGAGAAATAAAATCTAAAGATTTAAGTCGTGACCATAAACCTGACGACCCCGAAGAAACTAAACGCATCACTGATTGGGGCGGGTATGTCCTTTTCCCTCCCGAACCAGGATTATCTGCAAGAGTGTATTTAGATCCTGAATTTACGATGATTGGATTAGCAATGGCTCGATCTATTGGCGATTATGCTGTTAAAGATGTAGGTGTGATAGCAGAGCCTGAAGTAAAGAAGTTTAAAATAAGCAGCGATGATCGTTTTGTCATTCTTGCTTCTGATGGTGTCTGGGAATTTATTTCCAGTCAAGAGGCCGTAGATATCGTAGGAGGTTTCTTATCTTATGGCTGTCACGATGCATGCGAGGAATTAATTCAAGTCGCAGCTCAGCGATGGCAGGAAGAAGAAGGTGATTACAGAGACGACATCACAGCAATTGTAGTTAGAATTGATGCTTTGAAAGCCATTTTCGATAGCAATAGTGGTAATATCAACAATTTAAGTAATAATTCGTTAGACGATAATGAAGAGTAAGTAGTGATTTAGTGCATCCACAAGAAACATAGAAAGGGGTGTAGATTTTGAACGTTTTTATTGTACAATTGTAGCAGTTATATATATTAGTTATATTTTATATTTTGGATCATTTCTACCTAATTTTATATTCCACACGCTGGTTTATGGCGGTATTGTCTTCCGCTGCTGAATTCAATTTCCCGAGACAACATCTTTCTTGGCCCACACATCGTCATAATCCTCCCAGATACTATCTGGATAAGACTTTTTAATCTCAAAATATGGCAATGAAATGAGTAAGTCAAGGTTGCGTCTACGCAATGCATTCATGGTATTGTTGAAGTATAAGGAAGCGTAATCATTCATCGATGACATCAGCTTTCCTTCGTGGTGTTCCGACTTGTAATGACGGAATACCATAAAATGATAAAGCAATCCACCTCGATCTTTATCGATGACGTATGCATCATCCGCGGTAACATTTTCGTCGAATTTATGATCAACTTTAATGAGACCAATTCCCTGATCTTCGCTCAATCCAAGTCGGTTTTCTTTGCCTTGCAGCATCATACTGATGGGTTCAAATACGTTTGTTGCGGTCTTCTTCGATGTATAACAGTATTCTTCTTCGCATCCATTCCATCCAGATGCTAATTTACATGAACCAGGAAAATGAGATCCAATATTGTGAATAGTTCTAGTGGGAATTATATGCTTGTTCGATGAGTATCTATGCGCAATTTCACTACTTCGTTGTTCGACGTCATGACGAAACCTATTACCAATCCATAATTCTTCGTTGTTAAGACTGGATGAATCAACCTTGTTAGCTACTACATCACTAGATATCTGTATGTAACAGTAAGGATGTGCATGTGTCGATGCATAACCCCTTTTACCAGGCCGATGAGAAACACTCCAACCGTCCGTTTCAGGATTATTCAGGTCGATGGGCTGCAGCTTTTTCAAGTCGGTCTCCTCGGTGGAATCAAGCATATCCAGTATATTTTTAGATTCTCCTTTTGGGATAAAAAACTCATCGACGTCCCATACGCCGACGAAGTCAGCAATCCCTTTATTGTAGTAAAAACACATATTTATTTGATATGTTTTAATTATATTACGGTTCCATGATACTCCGTGCATGCTGTAGATGCGATCTTCATTGTCCACAGCTGTATGTGAGGTAATAGTGAGCATAGAATCTTGGATAAATCCTCGTAATGCTGAAATTAGATGACTCATTGGGGTGCTATCCCAATTAAATTTGGCTGATAAAAATATATGGCTGACTCCCATGAGTAAGTGATGCTGCACAAATTCTAATAACAATGGCAAACTCTGCAATGAGGGTGTTGACTCAATGCCAGGAACACACATATTTATTCTATCATTGGTCCATTCAGACGGATCCTTGTCGTTGATGTAGCCCTTCCAAGGGTCATAAGAGGACGCTTTGACGGTTGACTCCATGGTTTTTCCTTGTACTCTTGTTGCATATGGGATGCTAAACTTGATTAGCGAGGACTCTTTGGACTGTGTTTTACGCACAATTTCAATGGAAATCATCTCCTTGTCGTGAATATATTTGTCTAAATTCCGGTAAACGTCCTGGGCATTAGAAACTTTACATCGTATAATATCCATCATCGCATCGACGTTGTTCTCATTTGGTGAGATTAGTACTGCTGGTGCGGTGTAAACTTTCTGGTCGTGGCTGTTCCTGATCTTGCAGACGTAGGCACTGTCTACGCGACTTTGTTGAATACTCTTGATCATACAAGCCCATTTTTTGGTTACACTTGGAGTATTTTTAATTTTATGTGCCTTGAATTCGCCATTTTTATCGGGTAATAATGATTCGTGTGAGAGCAGAAACGTCGAAACAAACAAATCGTAGCTGTTACTGGTTCGCTCCAGCACAGAACCAACGAAATACTCACTGAAATCATCGGCGAAATCGGGCAATAAATAATTTTCTGATTCCTCTTTCTCCTTTGCGCGAAGATTTGATTTACGTTCTACAGCCATGTCATAAAATGAACTAAAATCCAACCAATTGTCATCAACTTCAACAAATTCAACCTTTTCTCTGATAGGTAATGACATAGGCAAGTAGAGTCCTTGTCTATCCAACAATTCTACTACGGTGGGGAAGTACTTACTAGTATAGAAACTAGTCTTATCTAGAGCTTCTGACGTTGCTCCAAACCAGTGCCTATGGAATTGTATGTGATTGATAACACCTTGTGTCAATGGATTAATGTGCTTCGCATCCTCGTCGTACACAACTTCATCAAATAATTGATCATTATGAAAATTCAAGACAGAGCCGTTAATGTGAGGTTGTAATCTGTGTATAAAACCTGATTCACAAAAACTTTCAGAGGGATTACTGCAACCATTCCAAGGATAAGGAAGATGGCACCCACCACCGAGATGCAAACCACCCTGAAATATCCTTCGGGTTGGACGAATTGACTTCTGAAAACCGAGTCCTGATCCATTCTTTAACCCTTCTGCCCCGTGCGAGAATCGCTCCCCAATCCACGGATGCTCAAAGTCTACATATTCGACCGCTTTCTTGAAGAAAGTAACTTGTGATGATAGCACCATGTAGCATAACGGGTGTCCGTCTTTATCAGCAAGTCCACGCCCGCCTTTATAGGTATCTGCCGCATGAAATGATGGTGCTGGAATTTCATACTCTGCATATTTATTTTTTGAATCTTTATTCATTGACAACACTTCATTAGGTGTATAATCTACGTCCTTAATAATATCTGTAATCGAATCATAGTTCCCCAGAGGTATGAAGTGTTCATCATAATCCCATACTCCGACGTAGTCCGAGACCCCCTTGTTGTAATACAAACACATATTCACATGGAAGTTTTTGATATTGTCACGACCCCATCGAACACCTCCAGCTGTGTAACTTAGGTGAATGTTATCTGCAGTTTGGGTAGTTATCGATACTCTACCCTCGTCTATATATTTTTTCATGACACGCAAGAGAATTGCCATATCTGGGCTATCCCAAGTGTAAGAAGCTGCAATAAATATATGATTCACGCCAAGAAGTAAATGGTATTGCACGAACTCCAGGTACAATGGTAGTGTTTGGCGTGTTAACGATGATTCCATTCCAGGAACACATAAATGAAGTGTATCATGACTCCATTTTCCAGGATTGGACTTATCGAAACCTTTCCATGGATCAATAGTGGTCGCAAATTGAGGTAAATCTAGTAAAAACCCGTTGGTTCTCGAAGCCCAGGGCACTTTAAACTTGATAATAGGGACCGAACTACCTACTTTTAGTATTTCTACAAACACATGGTGATTTTGAGATCTGGCATAGTTCATATATGCAAATTCTGTGTCTTTCATTGGACACCTCAGTATATCTAACCGCTTGTTACTATTTGAATCGGGAGTCAATCGAGTGCCCACAAACTTACCAGGTACCAAGTATGCCACGCTATTTACGTCATCAATGCTATTGGTGATTTTGCACATAAATTTTGTATCCCGAATACCCGGTTTATTATATGATGTCTTGGGATACGTGTTCATTACATGCTTCCAAATATTAACTACCTCTGGACTGATCGCCTCACCAGATTGTGCAGATGCACCAATTTTTGGTTCAACTAATAAGTGACACATAAAAAATGTAGTCAAAAATAAATCATATGAATCAGATACTCTTTCAATCATGGAAGATAGTATGAAGTCGGAGTAATCATAGGCAAAGTTAGGTAGCGACACCTCTTTCGCAGCATCACGATGACGGAAATTGTTAGGTAATTTATAATTAAACTGCTGTTTACTAGGCTCTACTGCATGATGAGCGGCTGCCAACAGCTCGTTTGGATCGAACATACTAGGCCAGAAATTGTCGACCCGACTGCTGACTACGTCACCCTCTTCTTCAATAGTAACGTATGTTTCTAATCCTCTTGAACGAATATCTAGTAAAATATTATCAAAAAAGGTTTTTTTATAGTGTCCATTCTCTGTAAGTGACTTGTATGATGCTGTCGCATGAGGATGATAGATAAGGAAGTGGACAAATGTGGCCTCAGTCTCATTGTTCAACAATAGTCCGTCTTTACTCGCGACAACTTCATTAAAATCATGATTATTACGTATAAACCACTGGCCTTTGACATTTAAGGGCGTGCGAAACGAGTCGGAGTCACAAAAGTGATCGTTTTTACCGCTTTTATCTTTGCAAGATGTCCATTCATTAGAAAGTACACAGGCTCCTGGAGCATTTAATCCAATTTGATATATTCTTTTCGTAGGAACAACAACTTTAGTATATCCAGATTGCTTTTGTATGTGTGAATTACTTGGTTCAGGACCATGTCCGAATCTATTGCCCATCCAGGGAAGAAATGGATCATAGTTATCTGCTGAACTAGAACCGCCTCGTTGATCAACTATCACATTCGATGAAACAATAAGGTGACAGTATGGATGCGTATCTAAATTAGCAAAGCTAGAAGTTGGTGATTGTAATGTCTTCACCTCAAGTGCATTGAATACATCGCGAAATGTCCTATGATCACCCGCTGGCATGAAGAACTCGTCTATATCATGAAACGTAATAAATTCAGCAACACCTTTGGCCATATATAAACAAGAAGTTGCTTGGAATACTTTCAACGTTGTTCTTTGCCACGTCATACCACTTACAGAAGTTACTAAATCTATTTCAGGTGCTTGGGATATAATAGTGAGTCTACCTTCATCTATGTACGACTTGAATATCTGCAATATTTGTTTCATATATTTCGAATCAGGCAAGAGTAAAAATGGTAAATATATGTGCTCTGCGCCTAATAGTAAATGATGGGAAACAAATTCAATTACAACAGGAAGAAATTGCTTCGTTGGTAATTTACGAATCCCATACACACATACATGGGCGTTATCTATTTTATTTCTGACTTGAAGGGATTGAGGAGGTGGCTTCGCCATGAATGCAGCACCTTTCCATGGATCTAATTTACTTGAACCAGGGAAATTATTGAGTAAATAACCAGTCCGCCGAGTGTTCCAAGGAATATAAAATTGTTTCAGCACCACACTGTCCGCGTTAACTTTCTTTATCAATTCTACTTTAACGTTATGATTTGAACCTATTAAATTCTCAAAAATACGTTGGGTATTTTGCATTGGACATCGAACAATATCTAACCGACGATTTGAATTAGAATCGGATGTTACTTTATTAGGAACAAATTGGGCCTTTACAGAGTAGAATGAAACAGAGTCTGCGTCATTATAAATTTTGCACACTATATTAGTATTGACTCGTACTCCAGATAACGTGTACTCTGTATGTTGAAATTCTTCTCTAGCATGATGCCAATAATCAGCAGAAGATGGATTCACTTTATCACAACCAGTGGTCCCCTTGTTCGGTTGTAGCATGAAATGCGACAACATAATGGTAGTGATATACAAGTTATTACTGTCAAATTCTCTTTCTATCAAAGAGCTGAAGATATATTCGCTATAGTCATGTGCAAAGCCTGGCAATTCACTCGTATTATATACAATAAAATTATTGGCATGAAACTCCGTACTCTTGGCATTATCTGTGGTTATGTACTGATTTACTGAACTACTACTCGAACTTATTTTTTTCGGATTTTCCTCGCCTGTTTTATCATTCAATTTCTGTATAAAAAGCACAAAATGCGCATAAATCACGAGCAGGATCACGCCTAGTAGCAGCCACTTGATCCATGACAACTTCAAGCGCAGCATCGCGACCACCAATTCCTCAGTGGAGTATTCATTAATAACGAAGAAATCTGGACAGCAGGGATTAGGAAAATATTAAATTTTACTAACTAGGACTACCGTATGCTGCTGCCAAAAAACAGCCCCGATTTCTCAATCCCGGAATCGGGTGCATACGGCAATTACATTACAAATAACAAAACTATAAACTAATAGAATTGTCACCACTTGTAACACGTAGTCG
>JACCDO012235954.1_pt1 | contig 21327 bp, 20 predicted proteins | sample 7446101 | NCBI WGS metagenome assembly JACCDO01 (sample SAMN15323440, study PRJNA562643) | freshwater metagenome | isolation source: river surface water | place: USA:Blue River Watershed | collected 2017-08-16
CGTGAGTCCCCTCAGGAACCGCGCCCAACCGCATCCGGAAAACCCGGGGGCTCCGGCCTTCATCGAGCCTGATCCACGGCGGTGACCCCGGGCTTGACCTGGGGCTTCACCTTTTCGGTGTAAGTGATGACTCCGGCTCCGAGGACGATGAGGCTCACCCCCAACCACCGCAGCGGGCTGACCGTTTCGTGGAGGACGAACCGCGCCGCGAGCGTGGTGAGCACGAATCCCAGCGACGTCAGCGGCCAGACGAAACTCACGTCGCCGCGGGACATGAGGAACAGCAGGCAGCCGAAGAACGCCGCCTGGAAACCCACGCCCACGAGCAACGGCACATTGGTGAATCCCGACCGGATGAGCCGCAGCACTTCGGCGACGCTGACGCGGTCCATCTCGCCGATCTCCTTCAATCCGCGACTCAGGAACACGACTCCGATGGCCTCCATGCAGAGGCCCATGAGCAACACGAGGATCAGGCGATTCATAGACAATCGGAATATCGGCACAACTGGATGCCCCGCGCCTCGATGACCCGGCGCACCCGGGGGCTGAGCAACGCCTCCAACTCATGCCGGTGGGCGTCCTCGTCGGCATGACAATACAACTCCCAGGTGCCGGGCTGAAGCTCGGGCAGGAGTCGCAGCAGGTACTCCTCGGACACCCGGCTGTTCTGGAGCAAACCGTAGGTGCAGGAGGCATGGCGCAGGTGGTGACGGGCCAGCAAGGGTTCGCACCGACGCGACAAGGCTCCGAACACCGCCGCATGCGAGAGCCGGTAGAGGTATTCGCCGGAGGCCAGACGCAGGTTCTGAATCAGGGGGTCGCGGGTCAGCCGGACAGAACGGATCCCCAGGGCCTCGGCCTCGGCCAGCAGCACGCCGAAGACCCCGGGATGCAGGTGGAAATTGAGATGCCCATTCACATGGTCCAACCCGAGGCCGGTCGCACGAAACCGTTCGAATTGGGCCAGGAGTTCCCGGCGCACCTGTCGCTGCAGCCCCGGCACGAAGAAGTATCGGAGTCCCGCCACGACGGGCTGGTCGGTGAACCGCCCCCGCGCGTCGACCAGTCCGGGGATCTCCGAGGGCGGCAGGACCGATCGGCCGCAGACCAGCACCGAATGCAGCCCCACCCCCAGGCCGGGATTGTTTCGGGCCATCTGGACGGCCTGCTCGGTGGCCTCGCCGGCGACCATGAGACTGGCCGAAGTCAGGATGCCCTCCCGATGAGCGCGCTCGATCGCCCGATTGGCGCTTTCGGAGATCCCGAAATCGTCCGCGTTGACGATCAGTCTAACGGCCATAGCCCGTGACACGGAGCCCGAGTCGGGAACGCAGGACCGCATTGAGGATGATCCCGATCTTCCGTGCACGGGTGAGACGAAGCGGGGTCTCCTCCAACACGTGGAAGCGGGATCGCTCCAAACGTTCCAACAGCCGCCAATACACATTGCCCATCAACTCCGCGGACACCATCGATGCCCGTTCGGACGGGGGCAAGACCTCACGGGCCTTCTGATAGAACCGACGGGCGCGACCATCGACCTCGAGCGCCAATTGATGGAACCGCTCCGACCACTCGCGCCGGAGGATCTCCTCGGGCGTCACCCGAAAGCGCTGCAGGTCGGACAGCGGCAGGTAGATGCGTCCGCGCGTCGCATCATTGCCGACATCGCGCAGGATGTTCGTGAGTTGCAGGGCCTTGCCCAGGGCATCGGCATAGGTGCGGCAGGCCGGGTCGGTGTAGCCGAAGATCTCGATGCTCAACAACCCCACGACGCTCGCCACCCGATAGCAGTAGAGCTCGAGCTCGGCCGGATCGGAGTACCGGGTCTGGACCAGATCGGCTTCGACTCCGAGCAGGAGTTCGTCGAAGAGGCGGAAAGGCAACCGGTAGGTCTGGATGTGCGGAGCCAGTTCGCGGTTCACCGCCATCGAGGGCTCACGCCCTTCGCAGGCGGCGGCGATGTCGGCGCGCCAGGCGGCCAGGGTCCGACGTCGTTCGTCGACCGGGAGGGCGTCTTCGTCGGCGGCATCGTCGACCTGCCGGCAGAAGGCGTACAGGGCCGACATGGCCGCGCGCTTCTCGGGAGGCAGGAGAATGAAGGCCAGCGCCAGGTTCGAGGCGCTTTTCTGGGTGATCTGCTCGGAGACTCCCGAATTCACAGCTCCGGCGGATTGAGATTTCCGGATCCCTTGGCGGGCAGACCGCCCGTGTCGGCCAAGGTCGGATTCCGCGGACGGTCTTTGCTGTGACGACGACGACGGCGACGCCCCGAACCCTTCGATTCACTGATCACCCCGCGGGCCTTCTGCTTGTCGGATTTGCGGAAGAACACCGCCCAGATCACGCCCACGGCCAACACCAGCAACCCGGCGACGAACGCCACGGTGGAACCACCGAAGGCCTTTTGGGTCTCTGCATTGAAGCCGGAGGGCAGCTGCGGCGACGTCGAGTCGGCCAGCATCAGAATCGATTGGGTAGACAAGGGACTCATCGGACACCAGAGCCTGTTCCGCTGTCCGTGTCTTCGTCAACGCCGCCGTCCACCCCCAGACCCAGGCGCCCCATGCGGTACCGCAGGGAATGGCGCGACAGATCCAAGGCCGCCGCGGCCTTCGAGAGGCTGCCACCGCTGGTCTCGAGGGCCTCGAGGATCATCTCGCGCTCGAATCGCAATAGGGCCTCGGGCAGCGAGCCGCCATGCGCAGCACCGCTCCTTTCGACCGGCCCGTCCCGCAGGCGTGACTCCACCTCGAAGTCGGGGAGGCTCGCCGGCTGGATCCATTCCGAAGTCTCCAGGATGACGGCCCGCTCGATCACGTTGCGCAATTCCCGGACATTGCCCGGCCAGCTGTGCGCCTGCAGCGCCTGCATCGCCAGGGGCGAAATGTCCTTCACCGAGCGGCCCAGCTTGGCCGCGAATCCGCGCAGGAAGTTGCGGGCCAGCAGCGGGATGTCGGAGCCCCGCTCGCGCAGCGGCGGCGGCCTGAATTGCATGACATTGAGCCGGTGGAAGAGGTCTTCACGGAACTCCCCCTTCTTGATGGCCTCGACGATGTTGCGATTGGTGGCCGCGATCAGGCGCACCTGGACCCGCAGCTCGTGGGTGCCACCCACCCGGGTGAACGAGCCATCCTCCAGAAAGCGCAGCAGCTTGGCCTGGAGCGGCCGGCTCATGTCGCCGATCTCGTCGAGGAAGATCGTCCCGCCGTCGGCCTCCTCGACATAGCCCCGCTTGGTCCGGTGGGCGCCGGTGAAGGCGCCCCGTTCGTAGCCGAAGAGCTCCGACTCCAGGAGCGTCTCGGGGATGGCCGCGCAATTGAGTCGGATGTACGGCGCCGAGGCCCGGTGGCTGTGGAAATGGATGGCCCCGGCGATCAGCTCCTTGCCGGTGCCGCTCTCACCGAGGATCAACACCGTGGCATCGGTCGGCGCCACGGTCTGGATGAGTTGGCGCAACTCCCGCATCTTGGGCGACTCGCCCACGATGTTCTCGATGCGGATGCCGTTGCCGGCCCGGGCCTTGAGAGCGGCATTCTCGGCCAGCAACCGGTGGCGTTCGGCGCACCGGCCGACCGCGTGCAGCAATTCGTCGGGCTCGAACGGCTTGGCCAGATAATCGGTGGCTCCCGATTTGATGGCTTCGACGGCCAGCTTCGGCGTGGCGTAGGCCGTGATCATGATGACCGGCAGATCCGGCCGCTTCTCGGCCACCGTCTTGAGGAACTCATAGCCGCTCATGCCGCCCAGGCGGGCGTCGGTGATGACCATGAAGAAGGGGTCCTGCTGGATGAGCTTCAAGCCCGCCTCGGCCGAATCGGCCAAGCGGACCTCGTACGACTCGCCCTCGAGCACCGTCTGCAGCGAAAGGCGCATGTTCTTCTCGTCGTCGACGACCAGCAGCGGGGGCAGTTTCATCGCAGTCGCATGAGGGTGCGTGCCGGAAGCGTGACGGTAAAGGCCGCTCCCTTGCCAGCCTCCGATTCCACCCGCACCCGCCCGCCGTACATCTCGGCGGTGTGCTTGACGATGGTCAGGCCCAGCCCGGTGCCCCGGTCTTTGGTGGTGAAGTAGGATTCCCAGATCCGCCCGACCACCTCGGCCGGGATGCCCGGACCCGAATCCCGGACGGTCACCTGGACTCCGTAGTCCGGGGCCGGTCGCGCGGTGATCCAGATCTGCCCGCTCTGGCCCATCGCTTCCCGGGCATTGACCAGGAGGTTGGTGAAGATTTCGAGGAAATGGCCACGCTGTCCGAGCAAGACCGGCAGTGCCGCGGGCACATCGAGGTGCACCTGGATGGCGAAACCGGCCCCGGAAGGCAGCGCGACAGCCAGGGACTGATCCAGGATCTCGGGCACGGTCACCCGCTCGACCCGGCCTTCGACCAGCCGGGCATACCCCATCAGGTCGGTGATGATGCGGTCGGATCGGGCCACCTCTTCCCGGATGATGGAGATCTGCTGGGTGATGGTCTTGCCCTCGCGGACGGTCTTCTGAAGCGTGTAGGCGGCGTTGTTGATGATCCCCAGCGGATTCTTCAATTGGTGGGCGATCTCGGCGGCCAGCCGTCCGGCGGCCTCGAGCTGCTCCTGTTTGAGGGCGAATTCCTGGGTCTCGGACTCGCGCTGCCGCTGACGGTCGATGAGGATCCGAAGTCCCAGGCAGACCACCGTCATGAGGAGCAGCAGCAGGACCCGGAGCATCAGGGCCTCGAAGGGCTCATTCGCCGACTCCGGAGCGCCTCCGCTCGACTGGAGCTGCGGCGTGTAGCTGTCCAAGACCTGGGTCTCCACCAGGTTGAGCCGGAGTTCCAGGACGCCCGAGAGCACGTAGAGTGCGCAGACGAACAGGTTCACCAGCACCTGGACCTCGGAACGCGGGATGATGGCGGCATTTCGGATCACCAGGCCGAGGAACACCCAGTAGAGGATGCTGTCGAAGCCTCCGCAGAAGAGGGTCACCGCGGCGAGAAAGGCCGTGTCGAGCAACGAGATCACCGACACGACCCGCTCCAGGAGCGGTGTGGAGATCTCATCCATGCCCCACAGGAGGATCCCGGCGCCGATGTTCACCGCGGTCATCATCAGCGTGAAGGTCTGGAGGTATCCGAGGACGTCTTCACGGGGACCCGACACGCTCCCGAAGGTGCTGGGGTTGAACAGGAACCAGTAGATCACCGGCGCCAGCATCAGCTTCACCCAGAGGCCGATGTTGCGCTCCACGAAGCGGATGCGCTGGCGGAAAAGGGCCAGATCGGGCGGAGGTGCCTGGAAGACCTCGAAGAGTCCGCGCCACCTCGGACTTCCGGGAGCGATGGTGGGGGCTTCGGCCATGGGCTGGGGTGGTTCTTAGATCCGGGTTTTGCGATCTCGAATAGGGGATCTGGGACGTGCAGTGCCTGACAAAAACCGACCGAGGGCCTATTCGGGCAGGACACCGACTTCGCGCAGGATCTCGTCGATCGGCGCCAGACGGCCAAGGCCTTCGTAGCCGCACGAGAGCATCCCCTCCCCGGGCCCGACCCACTGGACACCGCGCGACTCGAGCAGGGTCACATTGGCCTGGGTGGCCGGGTGGAGCCACATCTTGCCGTTCATGGCCGGGGCGATCAGCACCCGGGCCTCGGGGCGCAGCGCCAGAGCGATGCAGCTCAGCGCGTCATCGGCCAGACCGTGCGCCAGCTTGGCCAGGCAGTTGGCCGTGGCCGGGGCGATCAACAACAGGTCGGCCTCATCGGCCAGGCGGATATGGGTGGGTTTCCAGCCCTCCTCCTCATCGTACAGGTCGGTGATCACCGGCTGGCGCGTGAGGGTCTTGAACGGCAGCGGAGTCACGAAGCGCTGGGCATCGGCCGTGAGCACCACGTGGACCCGATGACCCGCCCGGGTCAACTGACTGGCCAGATCGATGGACTTGTGGGCGGCGATCGATCCGGTGACGCCGAGGACGATATTCATGGTTCAATACCTGCCAGACCCGCCATGGGCCGGTGCGGAGGATTCCCACCGGAAGGAGTTGCGCGAGGCCCGTGCCCGTTCGGCCTCGTAGATCGACCGGAGCAGGCCCAGGTCTTCTTCGCGACTCCGACTGACCAGAAGGTAATCGAACTCGGCCCAGCGGGCCACCTCGGGCTCGGCCATGTCGAGGCGCCGGGCGATGGCCTGGGGCGCATCGGCATCGCGGCCCCGCAGGCGCGATTCCAGTTCTTCGCGGGACGCCGGCGTGATGAACACCGTGACGAGGCGCCCGGCCAGGGCCGGATCGGCGGCCATCACGCGGCGGACGGTCTCGGCCCCCTGCACGTCGACACTCAGCAGCGCGTCCTTGCCCGAGGCCCAGTGCGTCCGGACCGACTCCTTGAGGATCCCCTTCCAATCGCCGTACACGTCGGCGTACTCCAGGAATTGGCCGGCGGCGATCCGGGCCTCGAATTCGGCGCGGGAAAAGAAGTGGTAATCCACCCCGTCCACCTCGCCCGGGCGCGGAGCCCGACTGGTGCAGGTGATGATGCGGCCGATGCGCGGGTGGGCGTTCATCAGGCCCTGACTCACCGTGGTCTTGCCCGCACCGGAGGGCGCGGAAATCAACAGGAGGAACGGAGCGGAATCGTGCATGGAATCGACCGGGGTTGCGACCGGAGCTGACGGTCATTCGATATTTTGGACCTGTTCCCGGAATCGTTCCAGTTCCGTCTTCATGAGCACCACCTCGGCGGCGATCCGGGCGTCGTTGGCCTTGGAGCCGATGGTGTTGATCTCGCGGTGGAACTCCTGCGCCAGGAAATCCAGTTTACGCCCGACGGCCTCCCGGCTTTTTCGGCAGTCATCGTATTGTTGGAAATGGCTGTCAAGGCGGGCGATCTCCTCGGAGATGTCGGACTGGTCGGCAAAGACGACCAACTCGCGCAGGATGCGCTCGTCGTCCACGGTGACCCCTTCGAGACCCGCGGCCTGAAGGCGCTGGGCCAGTTGTTGTCGGTAGCGGTTCACCACCTCGGGAGCCAAGGCCCGGACCCGGTCCAAGGCGCTGCGGATCTGGGCCAGACGCCCTTCCAGATCCCGCTCAAGGGCCTCGCCTTCGCGGCGCCGCATGCCATCGAAGGTGTCGAGGGCCGCGGACAACGCCGCCTGCGTGGCCGGCCAAGTGGCCTCGGGATCGACCGGCCGGGTTTGTGATTGCAGGACACCGGGGCACCGCGCCAACAGCTCCAGACTGATCTGGGCACCCGTCCCCGTCAGACCCAACTGGGCGGCCACTTCCGACCATTCCCGCGCATAGGCTTGGGCCGCCTCGCGGTTGATGCGGTGGCCCGCCTGCTCGCCGTCGGCGACATCCAGCGACACCCGGATCTCGCAGCGCCCCCGCGAAACCACCCGCGCCACGGACTCGCGGATCCGGGTCTCGAGGACCTCCCAGGACGGCGGGAGCATCACCACCAATTCCGATTGCTTGCGGTTCACCGCCTTCAACTCCACCACCACCGTGGCCTCGGCGGCCGCGGAGTCTCCCCGCCCGTAACCGGTCATCGATTTCATGCCGGAGTGTCGGGGGCAGGAGCGCGGTTTTGACAAATCAATTCCCGGAGGGCCGCTCGGACGCTCCCCGACTCCACCCGCGGATGCCATCGCCCCACGACCTACAAATCGAGTCAACGCACCCCGATGACGCGAGGTTCTCGGATTGTCCCCGGAACGGCCCAGGGATGCGCACCCTGCAAACCCGCGAGGCACCGCGAGATTTTGACTTGTGTCCCGTCGCCATTGGCGAGAACCAGAACCATGTCTCCGACGCGTTGTTCCGATTGGCGGTCTCTTTCACGGGTACTGCCGGTGGTCTTGTTGAGCCTCTTGACCGGCCTGGGATGCCTCCATGGGATCCAGCCTGAAAACCCGGGTGCGAAGGGCGATGGTCACTTCGTCGTGGGCCCGTCGTACCCCATCGATCCGGATCTGACCGACCGCGGCAACCCGAAGGGCCGTCAGTTCGAATTCACGATGCGCCTGGCCGACAGCCGCATCTTCCGCGGCGATGACGCCACGCTCGAACCCGCCAAGAAGGCCGTGCGCACCGAGCGGAAGATCTTCGTGTACATCCCGGCGGCCTACCGCGACGGCACCGCGGCCCCCGTCTTGGTGACCCACGATGGCCCGAGCCAACTCAAGCTCGTCCGCAACGCTCTCGACAACCTGACGATCTCGAAAGACCCGGAGCGGAGTCTGCCGCCCTTCCTCGTGGTCTCCATCGAGAACGGAGGGAACGACGGCAAGAACAGCGAGCGAGGCCTCGAATACGACACGATGTCCGACCGCTTCGCGCGGTTCATCAACGACGAGGTGTTCCCCGCCGTCTTGGCCGATCCCGCGATCCGAGCCGCCTACCCGAAGCTGGCCATCACCGCCAATCCGTGGGGACGGGCCACGATGGGTTGCAGTTCGGGCGGCGCCGCCGCGATGACCATGGCCTGGTTCCGACCTGACCTGTTCCGGCGCGTCATCGCCTATTCCGGCACCTTCGTGGACCAGCAGGACGACGATGCCCCGGAAGAAGCCAAGTTCCCGCTGGGAGCCTGGGAATACCACTCGAGCCTGAAGCTCACCGCCAACAGCCCCAAGAAGCCCCTGCGTCTCTTCACCCATGTCTCGGAGAACGATCTCCGCTCCAAGGATGCCGAAGAGACCTACCACAACTGGGTCATGGCGGGCGAACGCACCGCGGCCGCCTTGCGGGACAAGGGCTACCACTACCGGTACGTGTTCAGCCGGGCCACCGGTCACTGCGATTCGAAGGTCTTCGAGCACACGCTGGCCGATACCCTCGTCTGGACCTGGCGCGGTTACCGGGCGGACTGAAGCCGCCACGGAGAGGTTTTCACCTCACCTGTTCGATCGAACACAGGCCGCCCTCGGGCGGCCTGTTTCCATTCTGCACCGAGTGCTCGACCCGTTTTGGGGACCGTCAGGCCTGGTACCACCGCAAGGTGTCCCTGAGGCCTTCGTCCCATCCCACCTTCGGGTCGTACCCGAAGGCGCTGCGGGCCGCGCCGATGTCGGCCAGGGAATGCCGCACGTCGCCGGCACGGGCTTCACGGTGCCCCGCCACGATCGACTGCCCGAGGATCGCATTCAGGCTCGCCATCAACTGCAACAGGCTGACGCCCTCACCCCGGGCGATGTTGAACACCCGACCCGCCACGGCGGACTCGGGGGCCTCGGCCACGGCGATGTTGGCCGCCACGACATTCGACACGTGCACGAAGTCCCGGGTCTGGAGTCCGTCACCGAACATCACCGGGGTTTCGCCCCGCAGCGCCTGGGTGCAGAAGCGGGCGATCACCCCCGAATAGGGCGAATTGAAGGACTGCCGCGGCCCGAACACGTTGAAGTACCGCAACGAGACGGTGGGCAACCCGTGGAACTGGTGGAACATCCGCCCGTAGGTCTCGGCCGCGTATTTCTGGAGCGCGTAGGGCGACAGCGGTTCGGGCGGCAATCCCTCGTGCTTGGCCGGCGTCTCATTGTTGCCATAGATCGCCGACGACGAGGCGAAGACCCAGCGACGCACCCCGGCCGCCCGAGAGGCTTCGAGCAACTGCACCGCCGCCGTCAAATTGGTGTGGTTCGACGAAACCGGTTCGGAGATCGACCGGGGCACGCTCGGCATGGCCGCCTCATGGAACACCCAATCGCACCCCTGCACCGCACGCCGCACCAAGGCCTCGTCACCCACATCCCCCTCCATCACCTGCACCGGGTCACCTGGTCGGATCCAGGCGAGGTTGTCGCGGGATCCGAGGGAGAAATCGTCCAACACCACCACTTCATGTCCCCGGCGCACCAAGGCCTCCGACAAATGGGATCCGATGAACCCGGCACCGCCGGTGACCAATGCTTTCATGAACCGCCACCTAAACGACTACCAAAAACGAGGTCAAGGCCCGAGCAAACCGGGCTTATTCCGCATGCGGTTCAAGCCTCCCCTTGGGAACGCATCGGGTCTCTGCCACAATGAGCCCATGAAGAACCTGATCCTGCGACGGTCGGCCGAACGCGGTCACGCCCAGCACGGCTGGCTCGATTCGCATCACACGTTCAGTTTCGCGGACTACTACGACCCACGGTGGATGGGCTTCCGTTCGCTGCGGGTGATCAACGACGACGTGGTCCAGCCCGGCATGGGCTTCGGCCTGCATCCGCACCGGGACATGGAGATCATCACCTACATCCTGCGAGGGCGCCTCGAACACCAGGACTCCATGGGCAATCGACGGGTCATCAGCACGGGCGATGTCCAGTACATGGCCGCCGGTACCGGCATCCGCCACAGCGAGATGAACCCCTCTTCGGATGAAGCGGTGCACCTGCTCCAGATCTGGATCGTGCCGGAACGCCGGGGATTCGAGCCGCGGTATGCCGAACGGTCGATGGCCGACGCGGCGGGAGGCCGACTGCATCTGGTGACGAGCCACACCGGCCGGGAGGATTCGTTGGCCATCCACCAGGACGCCGACCTCTGGATCGGACGCCTGCAACCGGGCGACGCTGTGACCCACCGCCTCGCCCACGACCGCCACGGATGGTTGCACGTGGCCGAGGGGGCGATCCGCCTCAACGGCGAACGGCTCGAAGCGGGCGATGCCGCGGCGATCACCGGTCCCGAAGACCTCGACCTCGTCGCCGAAAGCGCCAGCCAGGTGCTGCTCTTCGATCTGGCCTGAACCGCGAGTCGACCGGGGATCTCAGCCCGGCGAAACCGCAGAAACCCCAGAAGCCGAACGGGCCGCCGGCCCGACCAGCGCGTGGTGCAGGTGATGCGCCAGCGTGGCATTGTCGCATTGCAGGTACTGCATCGATCCGCCCATCCGCGAGAAGCTCTTGCAGAAGCGCAGGTAATAGGCGGGGTTGGTCTTGGGCGGTTCGCCCTGGGTCCAATCCCAGCCTCCCCCATCCTGCAGGTCCACCACGTAGATGGCATGACCGGACACCGGCCCCCTGCCCTGCTGGAAGCGCAGATTGTGGACGCAACTCAGGCTCTTCTCGAACACCTGCGGAGCCATGATCGCCGAGCCGATCGACAACACCACGCCCCCGTCGAGCGCCTCCACCGCGCCCGCGAAGGAGCGGAAGTCCTGGGCCGCGGCACGACCGATGACCGCCCCATTGAACATCGGGTGGCAGGAGATGATGTCGTATCCGATGCCCGGATGGACCGTCACCGGCACCCCCAATCGCCAGGCCTGAGCCAGCAGGCTGGCGTGTTTCCAGGCATGGGTCACCGAGTGCCGGCCCGCGGCCAACCCGTGGCGGGTCATGGCCGAAAGCAGTTCGCAGCAGGCTCCGGCCATGGGATCGGCCGGGAACTGCCCCACGATCTGGGCGAGGGTCTCCGGATCGGGCAAGTCGCACCCGTCTTCATGGATGAATTTGCCCAAGGCCTGCCCGTAGCCCAACCCCTGGAGCGCCCCGGCCATGAGGGCCAGGTGGATGTTCCGGCCGGTCTCGTCCCAGGTCCCGAAGGTGCCCGCCGCGACATTCTCCTCGACCCCCTCGGTGGACCGGCCCAGCCAGGCGTATTCCCAATCGTGGATCGTTCCGGCGCCATGGGTGGCCAGATGTTGGATGAACCCGCCCTCCATCAGGCCGGTCAGGAGCGGAACCGCCCCATTGCGGATCAAGTGGGCCCCGTACATGAGGATCACCGGAGCCCCGACCCGTCGGGCCGAGCGGATGGCCTCGACGAGAGCGCCCACGATCTCCGTCTGGGCCGTCGACAACGGCGCCGGGGTGCGATCGGTCGGGATCAGGATGTCTTCGACCCGGGTCAGACTCCGACGTTCTTCCAGCGGTCGAACGTGCAACCGCATCAAATCCAAAGGGCCCGTCATCGGGATCATTGGAAGACCCGACACCGGCAATTGGAAGCCCACAATTCCGGGAGCAACACCCCTCCAGGAGCAACTCCCAGCACCGCGCACGGCGAGTCGCTGGCGGGGCCCGGGTCCGGAACCTCAGGGTTGGGAGGGCCCGTCCGGCTCGTAGTTGCCCACGACCTCGCCCATCACCACCGTGAAGGTGAGCCGACCGCTGCCCAAGTCGACGCCCGGCAGCCAATCCTGGTCCAACTCGGCCAAGAGCGCCGGCACCTGCTCGGCGCCCCAGGCCGCCCCCTTGAGCAAGGTCACCGTGCCGGCGACCGTGCCATCCGACAAGTAGTGGAGGTCCACCGCCGCGGTGTCTTGCCCGTCGCACGTGGCCAACAGGCGCTCGGAATGGGGCGTGCGCAGCGTGCGAGTCCAACGGAGAGGTTTCATGATGCTGAGGCGGGAGCTGGAGTGAGTTTGAACCGCTGGGGAGGGATTGAAGAGGAAGTTCGTCGAAAATTAGCCATCACGAAGACCGCTAGGCCCTCCATCGCAGGGCGCACCAGAGCAGGCTCGACCCCAGCCCCACACCGAGGGCCAAGAGCACGAGGCATCCCTGCTTGGAATCGGTCCGGTAACTCAGCCCGGTTCCCGGCACCGAGAACGTCGTGTAGCGCCGCCCGGACGGCGTCACCGTGGTGCGGACACCCCGGGTGCCCACCGACCACCCCACGCCGGCCTTGCTGGCATTGATCCGGAACGGCCCGAGGCGAATCGATTTGCGATAAGAGAATCCCATGGCCTGTACGGCATGCAGCCGCCCCCGACGATCACGACGATCCAGAAAACCAATGGCGCGCCCGACAGGATTCGAACCTGTGACCATCCGCTTAGAAGGCGGATGCTCTATCCAGCTGAGCTACGGGCGCACTCCGCCGCAAAGCGGATCCTTCGAGGGTTACTCCTTGCCCCCATCGCTGTCCATCCCATCGAGGCACCCCGGTCGGGGTGTTGGGGTGTTGGGGAGTTGGGGTGTCGAACGGTTGCCGAGAACCCCGCGATGAAGTCCCGCTCGCAGCCCCCCCTTCCGGGTGATTTCCTCGGCCCAATCCGGGCTAATCCGCCCCAATTCAGCCTGATTCGGCCTGACCTCCGGCCAGGATCGCCAGATTCAGGCGTTCAAAGGTTCAGGCGTTCCGACTCATCCACGCCACATAATCGGCCACGGCCTCCTCAAGAGAGGTCGGGACATACCTCACACCGGCTCTGGCCGTCTTGGCCATGGTGGCCTGAGTGAAATACTGGTAGCGGTCGCGCAGGTCGGCCGGCATGGGGATGTACTGGATCGAGGCCGGGCGCCCGAGCGCGGCGAACGTCGCTTCGATGAGATCCCGGAAGGAGCGGGCCTGGCCGGTCCCCAGATTGAACAAGCCCGACACCTCGCGCCGTTCCGCAAACGACAGCATCACGCGCACCACATCCTTGACGTAGATGAAGTCGCGCACCTGCCCGCCGTGGGCGTAGTCGGGGCGATGGGATTCGAATAGGCGCACGCTGCCTTCGTTGAGGATCTGGTGATAGCCGTGCCAGACCATCGAGGCCATGCGTCCTTTGTGACCTTCTCCGGGACCGAACACGTTGAAGAACTTGAACCCGACACTTTGCACCGGCTGCGGGACGCCGAGCCGGACCTGCTCTTCGACCCAGAGGTCGAAGTCGTGCTTCGACTTGCCGTAGAGGTTCAGCGGCTTCAGTCGTGACAGCTCGAGCGTGTCATCGAAGCCATTCTCCCCGTCGCCATAGGTGGCCGCGCTGGAGGCGTACAGCAGGCGTGCGCCATGGGCCGCCGCCCAGGTCCACAGCTTCTGGGAGTAGCCCAGGTTGTTGTCTGCGAGGTAGTTCCAGTCGGTCTCGGTCGTGGAACTGCAGGCCCCGAGATGGAAGATGAGCTCGGGGCGCAGAATCCCGGCCGTCAGGGCCTCGAGAAACTGCGTGTGACTCAGAAAACGGACACCCCCGAAGGCCTCCTCCGCCGGGCCCCTGTCGGGCTTCAGCGGATGATCCACCGCCAACAGTTCCGAGGCGGCATGGAGGCCGCGCAGGGTGTGCAGCAATTGGCCTCCGATGAATCCGGCCGCGCCGGTGACCACGATCCGGATGGGTGGCAGTCCGAGAGAGCGGGAATTCGCGGAGGTTTCGAGGGAGGCAGGCATGCGTGCAGGGCGCGTTGAAGTTCGAAGCATGAGCCCGAGGTGGGCCTCTGTGAAGCAGAAGGCTCCGGAGCGCCTCAAAGCCGCCAGTAGCGACCGGCACCCCACCCTGCGACCTGCTCAGGACTGAAGAAGCCTTTGACATCGATGAGCACCGGAGGCTCGTCGCCCCCGAGTCGGCGCAGCACATCGAGCGGATAGCCCTCGACGAGGCTGCGATGCTTCACGGCCAGGATGATGGCGTCGTACGGCGCGCCCGCCTCGGCGGTATCCGAGAGGGTCACCCCGTATTCATGGAGCACCTCGGACGGGTCGGCATGGGGATCCACCGGCAGACACCGCACGCCGTAGCTGTCGAGTTCGGTGACGATGTCGATGACCCGGGTGTTCCGCACATCGGGCACGTTCTCTTTGAAGGTCCACCCCAGAACGAGGACCTTGGCCCCTTTGACCGGGCGCTCGGACTGGATGAGCAGCTTGACCGTCTTCTCGGCGATGAATTTGCCCATCGAATCATTCACCCGGCGGCCGGCCAGGATCACGTCGGGATGGTATCCCAGACTCTCGGCCTTGAAGGCCAGGTAGTAGGGATCGACCCCGATGCAATGGCCGCCCACCAAACCGGGGCGGAACGGCAGGAAGTTCCACTTGGTTCCCGCGGCCTCCAGCACGTCGAGGGTGTTGATGCCCTGACGATCGAAGATGAGCGCCAGTTCGTTCATCAGGGCGATGTTCAGATCGCGCTGGGTGTTCTCGATCACCTTGGCGGCCTCGGCCGTCTTGAGGGTCGGGGCCACATGGATGCCCGCGGTGATCACCGTTCCGTAGATGCCGGCGACCAGCTGGGCCGTGGCCGGCAGATCACCGGCAACGACTTTCTTGATCTTCTCGACGGTGTGCTCGCGATCGCCGGGATTGATCCGCTCCGGCGAGTAGCCGGCGAAGAATTCCTTGCGCCAGGTCAGGCCGCTCTCCCGCTCGATCACGGGGATGCAGTCCTCTTCGGTGCATCCCGGATACACCGTCGATTCGAACACCACGACGGTTCCGGCCTCCAGATGGCGACCGATCAAGGTGGAGGCCTTGACCAACGGCGTCAGGTCGGGGCGATGGTGCGCATCGATCGGGGTCGGGACCGTGACCACGATGAATCGGGAACGGGCGATGGCCGACGGGTCGGTGGTGAACTCGATCGGATGCCGGCGCAACTGTTCCGGGGTCAGTTCCAGGGTGCGGTCGTGACCCGCCTGCAGCTCCCGAACCCGGACCGGATTGATGTCGAATCCCAGGACCCGGAAACGGGAGGCGAAGGCCACCGCCAGAGGCAGTCCGACATAGCCCAAACCGATCACGCAGATCGACTCCCGCCGATCGGTGAACGCCTCCAGCAACGGCAGCGGGCGCGCTTGGGTCTGGGCTGGGTTCATCTGGGGTTGTCCAAAGGTCGATCGGGAGACGTTACTGGGCCAGACTCAGGTCTCCCTCGGGCGCGCGCTCACCGCGAACGGCGTCGGCGATGTTGGCCGGTTCGCCGGCGGGGGTGGTCGCGCCCTCCTCCTTGTTGAAGCGCACGCTGACGATCTTGCTCACCCCGCGCTCCTGCATGGTCACGCCGTACAACACATCGGCCATGGAAATGGTGCGCTTGTTGTGCGTGATCACCACGAACTGGCTGTGATCGAGGAAGCGTTTCAACACCGCGGTGAATCGGTTGATGTTGGACTCGTCGAGCGGCGCGTCCAACTCGTCGAGCACGCAGAAGGGCGACGGTTTGACCTGGTAGATCGAAAAGAGCAGCGCCACGGCGGTCATGGTCTGCTCGCCGCCCGAGAGCAGCGAGATGCTCTGAAGCTGCTTGCCCGGGGGCCGGGCCACGATGTCGATGCCCGCTTCGAGCACATCTTCGCCTTCGGTGAGCTTCAGGTCGGCGCGCCCACCCCCGAACATTTCGGTGAACATGGCCTGGAAGTTGGTGCGGATCTTCTCGAAGGTCTCGACGAAAAGGCTCTTGGTCTCGGTGTTGATCCGGTTGATCACCTCCACCAACTCCGACTTGGCCTTCACCAGATCGTCGTACTGGGCCTGCAGGAAGGAGTGGCGTTGCTCGGATTCCTCATACTCCTCGATGGCCACCAGATTCACCGGCCCGATGTCGTCCACCTTCTTCTGGAGTGCGTGGATCTGGGCGGCCACCGCGTCCCAGTCGGTGGTCCAGCCCTGCTGTTCCATCACGTCGAGAGGCACCACCTCCACCTTCGACAACCCGTCGTCGGCCGGTTGGATCCGAAGGCCCTCGGGCCGAATGTCCTCCAGACTCACCTGGTACTTCTCCTGGATCCGCGTCCGCAGGTTCTCCAGCGTGAGGGTCTTCTGGGCCAACTCCACCTCGAGCTGGCTGCGCTGATTCTGGAGGGCCGCCACGCGGGCACGGCGTTCCTTCAGTTGTTCCTCGCGGCTGTGGATCTCGCCCTCCTGGAACTTCCGGTCTCCGAGCAACTGGTTGATCTGATCGGCCAGAACGGCCCGTTCGCCCGTGAGCCGCTCGATCTCGCGACGGCACTGGCCGATGCCCGCCTCGAAGTTGGCCCGGCGATCCTCGAACTGCCCCTGCTCGGTCTGAAGCCGCTCGATGGCCGCGCTGAGTTCGCGGATGCGGGTCTCGAGCGGGCCGCGCTGACGCTGGTGGGAGGCCAGCAACTGCTCCTCGGTGGCGAAGGCGATCTTGGCGTCGTTGAAGGTCTGGCTCGCGGCATCGCGCCGATTGCGCAGCTCTTCCAGGCCACCGCTCAGTTCGGCGACCTGGGTCGTGGCATAGAGTTCGCGCTGCTCCCACTCGGCCACCTGGGCGGCAAGCGATTCCCGCTTCTGGACATTGCCCGACTCCTGACTGGCCAGGGCCTCGAGATCCCGATCGACCTGAGTCAGGCGAACCTCAAGCGACCGCTTGGAGGCCTGAAGTGCATTGAACTCGCCCTGACGGGTGGCCACGGCGACCTCCTGCTGGCGCAGTTCCACCCGCACCTGTTCGAGAGTCAACTGCAAGGCCGTCTGCTCGGCCTGGAGAGCCCCCTGCTTCCGACTGGCCTCGGCGATGCCGTCTTGCAGCGCGGTGATCTCGGTCTGGAGTTCGGCGATCTGATTCTTGCGACCCAGGATGCTCGCCGGCGCCTTGCCCGAGGCGCCTTGGGCTCCACCGGTGAATACGCCGAGCCGGTTGAGGATCTCGCCCGAAGGCGTCACGAAGTCCCAGCCGGCCCAAGCCCCGCCGGCCAAGGCCAGGGCGGTGTTCAGGTCGGGCACGATCAGGGTGCGACCCAACAGTCCCGCCACGAGGGGCGACACCGGGGCCTCGACCTCCACGACCGCCAACGCCGCCACCACGCCCTCCGGCAAGGCGGGCACGGATTCGGCCGCGACCGATGACGCCAGCGACAACGCCGCGATGCTCGCCCGCCCCTTCCGGTTGGCGGAGAGGTCGGCCAGGATCTCCGAGGCGGCGGCGGGCTGCTCGGTGAGCACGATCTGGAGGTTGTTGCCCAGGGCCGCTTCGACGGCGAGCACGTGGGCGTCGGGCACCTTCAGGCGATCGGCCAGCGACCCGAGGACGTGCTTGCTCTGCTTGAGTGCAGCGAGCGCGCCGGCTCCGAAGCCCTCATGCTGGGTGGCCAACTGCTCGAGCACTCCCAGCTTCGAACGCTTCTCGGCCTGCTGACGGAGCAGCGCATCCCGTTCCTGAGTCGCCTGCACGATCTCGGCCTGAAGGGCCTTCAGTCGCTGTTGGCTCTCCTCGAGCGTCATGCGGGAGGTCTGCACCTGGACCCGCTCGGCCTCCACCTGTTGGGTGAATTCCACTCCCTGCATCTCGAGACGCATCCGTTCCTCTTCGAACTGGATCTTCTCGGAATTGAGCTTCTCCAACCGCACGACATTGCCCTGGAGCTGGAGGGCCAGCTGGTTGATCTCGTTGCGGATGCGCCCCAGTCCCTGGGACGCCGCAAAGGCCTCGGCCTGGGCCTTGCGGAGGTCTTCCTGACGGATGGACAGTTCCCGTTCGACCGCCGACAAGGCGTCGCGCCGCACCGATTGCTCGACCCTCAGGCGTTCCACGGCCGCCTGCGAGGCCGCCGAACGCTCGCCCAGCGACACCAGCTCGGCCTCGGCGATGGAGCGGCGTTCGGTGAACTGCACCACATCGCTGCCGGCCCGGGCGTTCTGGTCGGCCAGCTCGGCCAACCGCTGCTGGTTGAAGCCGATCACGCTCTCCTGGCGATCGGTCTCGGCCTTCAATTCCAGACCCCGTTGCTGTTGCTGGGAGATCTGCTGTTCCAGTTCCGACAACCGCGCCCGGAGCTGCAGAATCTCTTCCTCGAGCCGGATGACGGTCTCCTGCCCCACCTCGATCTCGAGATTCGAACGCTCCGCGGTCTGCCGACGCAGGAGGATCTCCTCGGTGAGCACGTCGAACTGACGGCGGGCCCACTGCGTCTCCAGATTTTGCAACTCGGCCTGGAAAGCCTTGAACCGGCGCGCCTTGCCCGCCTGCCGTTGGAGCGATCCGATCTGGCGCTTCACTTCCCGGATGAGGTCTTCGACACGCAGCAGGTTCTGCTCGGTTCCCTCGAGTTTGCGCAGGGCCTCGCGTTTCTGCTGCTTGAATCGGGTGATGCCGGCCGCCTCCTCGAACACCAGCCGACGGTCGTCGGGCTTGCTCGACAAGATCTGGGTGATGTTGCCCTGGGCCATGATCGAGTAGCTCGTCTTGCCCATGCCCGTACCCGCGAAGAGTTGCTGGATGTCGCGGAGACGGCAGGAGGTCTTGTTCAGGAAGTACTCGCTACCGCCATCGCGGTACACACGCCGGGTCAGGGTCACCTCATTGAACTCCACCGGAATGCCCGCGGCGCGCAAGGGGTCGGCATCCACGCCCCCCAGGGTCAACGACACCTCGGCCAGGCCCAGCGGCCGTCGCGTATCGGTGCCATTGAAGATCACGTCGGCCATCTCCCCGCCGCGCAGCGCCTTGGCCGACTGCTCGCCCAGCACCCAACGGATCGCGTCCGACACGTTGGACTTGCCACAGCCATTGGGGCCGACAATCGCCGTGACTCCCGGCTGGAAGTTCAGGCTGGTCTTGTCGGCAAAGCTCTTGAACCCGAGAACGGTCAGGTTTTTGAGGTACATCGCCGGGCAGACTGGAAAGCCCACCCCCCAGTGGCAAGCGGGAAGCCACAATCCCTAGGGGTAAGTTGTTCACAACAACACAAGATAAAGGGGTCGGTTGTGAATAACTGCCCCCGAGAACTCCTTGACGGACACCGGTTGCGGTCCACGGCCACTCCAGTCCCGGCCGCAAGAATCAGACGGAGTTGGGTCGGGCGATTCCGCGGATTCGTCCCGTCGTCGGAACCCAGGTGCGGGCTCAGACCTTCAGCGATGCGATGCCGTCGGACCAGGCGGCCCGCATGCGGCGGGCGACGTCACCCGCCCCTGGATCCAGTGCGCTCAGATCCTTCAGGTCGTGGGAGACTTGCGCCACCGCTTCGACCACCTCGGCCACGATCGCCTTCGCTGCTGTTTCGGTGAGCAGGCAACGCTGCCGGGCGAATCGCACCAGGCGCTTCGCGTCGGGCCAGCGCTTGGTGCCGTCCAACATCAACGCCAGGGTGTCGTCGGGCAGGTAGGCCGCGGTGGTGACGATGTCGAAGGCGGGCGCCAAGGAGACCCACCCCGTGGCCTCGTCGTACACAACGCCGAAATTCTTCCGATGCGCATCGCCATTGCGCACCGCCACCGAGAGGACCAAGGCTCGAAAGAATCGGGCCAACTCCGGCGCCGTTCCTTCAGGCCCCCGCAAGGTTCCGGTCAGTGTGGCAGCGAGTTGCTCGTAGCTTCCCACATATTTCTCGCGGGATAATCGACCGTCCAGAGCACACCCGTCTTCGAAGGCCAGATAGGTCCCGTCGGGTTTCAGGTCGAAGCGCTCGACAATCAGCAGATGGCCCCCGGTGGCGATCTCGACCGGTGGCACCGACAGGCCGGCGAGGCGAGCCGCCTTCAGGCACATGAACTCATTGGCGGCGAGCCCGGGGTGCTGTTGCTCATCGAACGATTTGACGATGTGCGTCGTGCCTCGGGTCGCGAGACGATCACCGACGGGCAACGGACTGAACTTGCTCGTGCCCAGAGTCCCATCATCGCGGATCAACAATTTGGGTTGGACCCCCGCCACGCCGGAATAACGCGCATACCGTCTCAACAGGTCGGCGAACAAGCCATCGGTCCCCCGGCTGGACAGAAGCTCGCGAAGATTCTGGGGAGGCACCTCGTCCAGGTGCTCGGCTGAAGCTCCAAACCGCAATCGCCCGATCAGCGAACGCCCGACGATCTCGAGCAATGCGAGGTCGTCGAATACGGGCAACGCCTTGGCGAACAGCTGGTTCAATGCCTCGCGGAGAGACCCCTCGGGCAGGTTCATGTCGAACACCGGGTGCAACACCGTGGGACGCTCGGCCGGGTAGGACGCAGCGGCCACCGGCATCAACAGGGAGACGGCCAGACTTTCCGGCACCCCGACTCCATAGGTGAATCGGTGGGTGGGTTCATCCCGCGAGAGGGTTCCCACCGAGCGTCGATGGATGAAGACTTCAGCCATCGGTCGGGCCGGGTTTCAGGCTCGCCAACAGGTTGTCCGTCTCACGGAACGCGGCCTGACGTTCTTGGCGATTCCGGGAATAGGCTTCCTGCAGAGTCATGACGCGGCGAGGTCGGACCAGGATTTCCAAGCCGAGGCGATCACAAATCAGGGCGACCTTGCGGATTCCAAGGTCACCAATCACCCCGTTCTCCAGTTGGGACAGGGTGGCGCGGCTCATCCCCAAGCGACGGGCCAATTCGGCCTGAGTCAGCCCGGCCGTCCGGCGGGCGTTTCGCAGGATCTCTCCTGTCTCGGTGAGGTTCATGTTTTATATACGATCCAATTTGAACCAATGGGCGGATTCAACAACCGTTTTGTTTTGTTTGCGATACATCACCAAACCTCCTTCCGATCAACGCTACGACACAGCGGTCATCCGATTCTGCGGAATTCGGCCGCCTTGGACGTGAACGGGCCACCGGAAGACCTGGAATCCACTGTCTTCCCAAGCCCTTCCCAAGGAGCGCCCTGGAGTCCACCCTTGGGTCATGAAGCTGATCGGTGTCATCCCCGCGCGCTACGCCTCGACGCGGTTTCCGGGCAAGCCCCTGCACCCCATC
>JACCDO011133889.1_pt1 | contig 21325 bp, 22 predicted proteins | sample 7446101 | NCBI WGS metagenome assembly JACCDO01 (sample SAMN15323440, study PRJNA562643) | freshwater metagenome | isolation source: river surface water | place: USA:Blue River Watershed | collected 2017-08-16
GACTCGCAGTGCACCTCAAGAGAGATGCCGGCGTTGCCGGGGGCAACCTGAATATCAGAAGCCGGGGTGCCGGTTCGAATTAATGCCTTAACAATTGCGTGCTCGCGGGCGCCGCCACCCAAAATCAGAATCTTCACATGCCAAGTTTAGCCTTGGCCTGCTGGCGGGTTTTAGGCTTTGTTTATGGCCCGCAGAAAAACTAAACCCGAAGATGGCAGAGAAGCTCTGATCAAATTTCAAGAGGGCGACAATGCGGCGCTGGCCGTGGCAGTCAGGTTTCTGCTTGAAGAACTGGCCGAGCAAGCCCCGGGCAACTCGGTTGAGGTGCGGGTTCCGCCGTTTGGGGCAACCCAATGTATCGAGGGCCCGCGTCACACACGCGGCACGCCGCCAAACGTGGTCGAAATGTCACCTGAGATTTGGGTGCGTTTGGCCACTGGCCGAATCGACTGGGCCGAGGCACTCAATAAGCACCTAGTTCAGGCATCGGGCACCCGTGCCGACCTCAGCGAAGTGTTGCCACTTATATAGGTGTTTAAATAGAGACATGGCCAAGACAACTTCTAAGACCGAGCAAGTGACAATTCGGCGCTCGCCGAAATACCTGACCTTTTTGATTGCCGGCGCAATTCTCGGCATCATCGTGGCTCTGATTCTTGGATTCGCAATCCCAGAAGAGTCTCGAACGGCCAAACCATTGGTCACATACCTAATCGCCTTTTTAGGTGGCGCAGGTGCCGCACTCGGAATCATCGTTGCCGTCATTTTGGACCGCATTTTCGTGGCTCGGGCGAAGAGCGTCGAAGCCACTAAACTTGAGGGGTAAAGCCCACCAACCACCCACAAAAAGGGGACGATTTTGCTTCGTGGCGACGGACTTCTAAATCACGACCTAGCGGTCAGCGATGAAGACGAAAAAGCACCCAAAGATCAATGCGGTGTATTCGGCGTTTGGGCACCTGGCGAAGAAGTGGCCAAGCTGGCGTTCTTTGGCCTCTATTCACTTCAGCACCGCGGGCAAGAATCAGCGGGCATCGCAACTTCGAACGGCAAGAAAATCCTGGTCTATAAAGACATGGGTTTGGTCTCGCAGGTTTTCTCTGAATCAGCTCTCGAGAGTCTTATCGGCCACATCGCAGTTGGCCACAACCGCTATTCAACAACCGGCGCATCGCACTGGCGCAATGCGCAGCCAACCCTTGGTCGCACCAGCGCTGGCACCGTGGCTCTAGCCCACAACGGCAACCTGACCAACACCGCCGACCTGCTCGACCTGCTGCAGCAACGCTACCCAGATCAGACTTCAAACGAAATCACCGGTGGCAACACCACCGACACCGCCGTGCTGACCGCACTTATGGCCGGCGACCTTGACCACACCCTTGAGGCAACCGCACTAGAACTGCTGCCAAAAGTTAAGGGTGCTTTCTGCCTTGTTTTCATGGATGAAACCACCCTCTATGCCGCTCGTGACCCACAGGGCGTGCGCCCGCTGGTGCTTGGTCGCCTTGAGCGCGGCTGGGTGGTTGCCTCTGAAACCGCAGCTCTGGATATCGTCGGTGCGAGTTTTGTTCGTGAGATCGAGCCGGGCGAGCTAATTGCAATCGACGAAAACGGCTTGCGGTCAACTCGATTTGCCGAAACCAAGCGTGCCGGCTGTGTTTTTGAATATGTCTACCTAGCTCGACCAGACACCAGCATCAACGGCAAGGTTGTCTATGACGCCCGCGTCGAGATGGGTCGCACTTTGGCTCGCGAATATCCAGTCGAGGCAGACCTTGTCATTCCAACTCCAGAATCTGGCACCCCGGCCGCAATTGGCTACAGCCAAGAGTCGGGAATCCCGTTTGGTCACGGTCTGGTCAAAAACGCCTATGTTGGCCGCACCTTTATTCAGCCTTCACAGACCATTCGTCAGCGCGGAATTCGCCTAAAGCTCAATCCGCTTAAAGAGGTTATTCGCGGCAAGCGCATCGTGGTGATTGACGACTCAATCGTGCGCGGCAACACCCAGCGCGCGCTGGTTCAAATGCTTCGCGAGGCCGGCGCAGCCGAAATCCATGTTCGTATTTCTTCGCCACCAATCACCTGGCCATGTTTCTATGGCATCGACTTTGCAACTCGCGCCGAGCTAATTGCCACCGGTTTGGGCGTCGATGATGTTCGTGCCTCAATCGGCGCCGACACTCTCGGCTACCTTTCAAAAGACGGCATGATCGCCTCGACCGGCCAGCCAGAGCGCGAACTTTGCACCGCATGTTTCACCGGAACCTATCCGATTGAATTGCCAACCGCTGACCGCCTTGGCAAGAACTTGCTTGAAAAGGGCTCGGCCGGTGCCGACCCAGCGGCCTGCAACCCAGGGCCCGACAGCGAAACCGACGCGTTGATTCGCGCCCAGCAGGAGACCCTGAATGACTAACGCATATGCGGCCAGTGGTGTTGACACCGAAGCCGGCGACCTAGCCGTTGAACTTATGAAGCGCGCCGTTGGCGCAACCCACAACAGCCTGGTTGTCGGTGGCCTCGGTGGCTTCGCCGGCATGATGGACGTCTCATTTTTGAAGCAGTATGACCGCCCGCTGCTGGCAACCTCAACTGACGGCGTTGGCACCAAGGTTGCAATCGCTCAGGCGATCGACAAGCACGACACCATCGGCCAAGACCTTGTCGGCATGGTTGTCGACGACATCGTTGTGGTTGGCGCAAAGTCACTGTTCATGACCGACTACATCGCCTGCGGCAAGGTCGTTCCACAGCGCATCGCCGACATCGTTCGTGGCATCGCCGAGGCCTGCTCGGCAGTTGATGTTGCTCTTGTCGGTGGCGAGACCGCCGAGCACCCGGGCCTGCTAGGCGCCGATGACTATGACGTTGCCGGTGCAGCCACTGGTGTGGTTGAGGCCAGCAAGTTGCTCACTGCCGACCGCGTTCAGGTTGGCGATGTTGTGCTTGGCCTAGAGGCATCTGGTTTTCACAGCAACGGCTATTCGCTGGTTCGCAAAATCGTTGCCGATCGCAAACTTGACTACAACCAGACCGTCGCCGAGTTCGGCAATGTTTCACTGGGCGAGGCTCTGCTAACCCCAACTCGCCTTTATACCGGAGTGCTTAACGGCCTGCTTGAGAGCCCACTCGGATCATCGGTGCGCGCGATGTCACACATCACCGGTGGCGGAATCGCGGCCAACCTGGCTCGAGTTTTGCCAACCAATGTGGCACTTGATGTTGACCGATCAACCTGGGCGCCACTTGACTGCTTTAAAGTTTTGGCCGATTGGGGCGGCTATCAGCTGACCGATCTTGAGGGCACATGGAATCTCGGACTGGGATTTGCTGTTGTGGTTGAGGCATCGGCAGCAGCCGAGATTGCACACCAGCTGCAGGCCACCGGAATTCACACTTGGAAACTAGGCGAAATCGCAGCTAAGCCAGCTGATTTGAGCGGCTATGTGCAGGGTGCAAAGGGCGTCGATGGCGGCGCAGTTCGTCTAGTTGGAGCATTTAAGTAATTGACTAAAACTGAGAAGTTATCAGCCGAGAGCGTGTTGATAATTTCAATACTTCTGGTTAGCGCGTTCGTTTGTTTTTTGAATGAGACCCTGCTCGGCGCTGTTGTTTGGTTGGCTACCATCGTTTTGGTTTTCTTGATTCGCGAAAAGAAAGTAAGCACTGATGTCTAAAAAACTACGTGTCGCCATTATTGGTGCAGGTCCCGCCGGAATCTATGCCGGCAATATCCTGCACAATCAGCACCCCGAGGTCGAGATCGATCTGTTCGATAGTCTTCCGGCCCCATACGGTTTGATTCGCTATGGCGTGGCGCCTGACCACCCTCGCATCAAGGGCATTGTTAACTCGCTGCACGAAATGCTCAACGAGGGCACCATTCGTTTTTATGGCAACGTGACCTTTGGTCGCGACCTAACCATGGATGACATCAAGACCCACTATCACGCGGTGATTTTTGCCACTGGCGCAATCAAAGATGCCGACCTCAACATTCCAGGCGTCGACCTAGATGGCTCCTATGGTGCAGCAGATTTTGTTAGCTGGTATGACGGCCACCCTGATTACCCTCGCACTTGGCCGCTCGAGGCCGAGCAGGTTGCGGTCTTGGGCAACGGCAATGTTGCCCTAGATGTGGCTCGAGTGTTGGCAAAGCACGCCGATGACATGCTGAGCACCGACATCCCGGCGAATGTTTATGAGGGTCTAAAAGAGTCGCCGGTCACCGATGTTCACGTGTTCGGTCGCCGTGGCCCGGGGCAGATAAAGTTCACCCCGATCGAGCTTCGTGAGCTTGGCGAGGTCGAAGACGTTGACCTAGTTGTTTATGAAGAAGACTTCGTCGGTGTCAATGGCGGCGACTGGTTCGATGAAGACGCCGAGGGCGTGACCAACCAGCAAAAGGTTATGGCTCGTGTTTTGAACTCGTGGCGTGAGCGCGAGTCGACTGGCGCGAGTCGCCGCCTTCACCTGCACTTCTGGCACAAGCCGGTTGAGGTTTTGGGTGCCGATGGCAAGGTCACCGGCATTAAGTTCGAGCGCACTCGCCCAGTGGGCAACGAGGGCGCTGTCGAAGGCACTGGCGAGTTTGTTGAATATCCGATGCAGGCGGTTTATCGAGCTATTGGTTATTTCGGCAGCGAGTTGCCAGGCGTGCCGTTTGATGCAAAACACGGCGTGATCAAGAACGACGGTGGCCGCGTGATCGACGAGTCTGGTGCCCAGGTGCCGGGTCTTTATGCAACCGGATGGATCAAGCGTGGCCCGGTTGGCCTAATTGGCCACACTAAGAGTGATGCCCTAGAGACCATTACTAATTTGGTTGCCGACCTTGAGGGATTGGCCGAGCCGACTGCCGGTTCTGCGCAATTGCTGGCCGAGCTGACCGCTCGCGGAGTGAAGTTCACCGACTGGCAGGGCTGGCTAAAGCTCGATGCGCATGAGCGCATGCTTGGCGAGACCGAGGGCCGTGAGCGCATCAAGGTTGTCGACCGCGACGCTCAAGTTTTCGTTTCGAACCGCTAGAACTTAAAAAGAAATCGCCACCGGCTCAGTGCGGGTGGCGATTTTCTTTAAAGTTTTATCCGAACTACTTGTCGCTCTCGTCTTCTTCAGAGTCGTCATACAAGTCGGCCCATTTATCTTCGTATTCAGGCTCATCGTCATAACTGCCGGTCGCAACCGGAGCCACATGGCCGATTTCTTTTTCGAGCGCAGAAAGATCGGTGTTTGGGCTGAAATACTTCAGCTCGCGAGCCACCTTGGTGTGCTTTGCTTTTTGACGGCCACGCCCCATGGCGAGCCCCCTAACCAAAACTTGGCCTCAAATTTTTTTGAGGGATACGAATGCAGGTTGCTCTAAAAACAACCAAAAACCTGCCGTTATCTTATCAGCAGGTCTGCCGATAAGCCGGCGATAGCTGCCATGTAGGGCAGTGCAAAGTTGAGCAGCAGGTTTAGAAATGCACGCGCACGCAATTTTAGAGAGATGAATTGCCAGGTGTTTGCGGCCACCGAACTAAACGTCGAGATGCCGCCGGTTAGTGCCGCAACAATCAGCCACACCTCTGGCGCATCGTTGATGTAATAAGCGCCGAGGATAAACGACCCCAACATGTTGGCTGCCAGGATTCCCCAGGGCAACTTGCCTTGCCACTGCGCAATGAAGAATCTGATAACCGCGCCGAGTCCGCCGGCGAGGGTCATCCAGAGGGCAACAACTATCGGCTCCATCGACTCACCACCCCGTAGGCAACGATTCCGGCGGCAAACATCGCAAAGACCATGGACACCGAAAGCAGGCTAAAAGTCGCGAGGTTCCAAACCGCAAGAGTGCTCATCGTGGTGAATCCGCCGCAAAAACCAACACCCCAAAGTGCGCGCCTTTCATCCGATTGAAATTTAGGGTGAGCGTTCACAAAACCCAATGCGGCTGAGCCTGAAACGTTGACCACCAAAAGCATCAAGAAGGTCGGGTCAAACCAAACCGAATAACCGCTTGGCGCGTTTGCTGTGACAAACCAAGCCGTGCCTTGGCCGATTGCCCAGCGAAGCCAGGTGCCCATGGCACCGCCGGCAAACACCAGCGCAGTGGTCTTAAGAGTTGGCTTCATGCCGGTCGACTAGTCTTCGTCGATGCGCTTAGCGCGCACGCGAGCGACCTCATTGGCGCTGCCCGAGTGGCGTCTCGGCGCCGGGCGCACTAGGCCTCGACGAGCATCACCAGGCAGCGGTCTGCGCGAGAAGATGTCCTTGTATTCCGCTGACTCAAGGCGCCAAGGCACCAAAGTCACCATCACACCGCGAAGATACATAAGTTCTTTGCGAAGGCGGCTGGCGCGGTGGTTGTGGAAGATGTGTTCCCACCAGTGACCAACAACGAGCTTCGGAAGGTAGACCGAGATGCGCTCGCTTCCGTTTGCTGCGCGGTGATCGTGCAGAAAAGCGATTAGTGGTTCGGTGAACTCACGATAAGGCGACTCAATAATTCGCAGTGGCAAGCCGAGTTCTTTTTCATACTTCTTCCACTGCTTGGCGAATGCCTTTGCAGCAGCAGGGTCGATTGCCACGTGAACAGCCTCAAGCTTGGTGTGACGGCTCGACAGTGCATAATCCAGAGCCTTCAGTTGTGGCTTGTTCAGTTTGTCCATCAGAACGATCGCATAGTCACCCTTTGATCCAAATTTGGTCTCGCCATCCATCTTGATCTCGTGAGAAACCTGCAGATAGTAGCGGTGGGTGTAGAACATCACCGTGTAGAGCAGCGGCATGATGATGAATACCATCCACGCGCCGTGGGTGAACTTGGTGATCGTCACGATGACTAGAACCGAGCCGGTCATGACCGCGCCGATTCCGTTAATCAAGATTCCCGAAGTCGCCTCGCGACGCAGCGCTTGATATTCATCGTTGGTCTGCTTCTTCTTTGGCTTCAGCATCTTGCCCCAGTGGCGCAGCATGCCGATCTGGCCGATGGTGAACGAGGTGAAAACACCCAGCACGTATAGCTGGATTAGCGCGGTAACCGAGGCTTGGAAAACCAGGATCATGGTTAGGGCAGCGAGCATTAGCGAAAGCATGCCGTTTGAGTAAACCAGGCGGTCACCTCGGGTTAGCAGTGCCTTTGGTGCAAATTTGTCTTTGGCCAACACCGATGAAAGCAGCGGGAATCCGTTGAAGGCGGTGTTAGCGGCCAAAAGCAAAATGGCGGCGGTGGCGGCCTGCAGCACAAAGAACAGTGGTGAACCGGCACCAAAAACCGCTGAACCAACCTGAGCAATCAGCGACATCTGCGGAGCGGTGTCACACTCGGCCCAACCCGGAAGCTGCTCACAAGGGAACTCGGCGTAATGAACATTCGATGCCAGCGCCAGGGTGATTAGACCGACCATCATGGTGATGGCTGTGATGCCCATGAGCACCAAAGTTGTCTGTGCGTTCTTAATCTTTGGGTTGCGGAAAGCAGGCACGCCGTTGGCGATTGCCTCAACACCGGTTAGGGCAGCCGAACCCGAAGCAAAAGCTCGAAGCAGCAACAGAACCAGAGCCGCCTGCGACGTGCTGACGATCGAGTCGTGAACCACAACCTCATAGTTGGCGCTCGGTGCGGCCAGTGCATGGCCAGTGGCTAGCTGATAAAGACCAGAGCCAATCATCAGCATCACGGTGGCAATAAATAGATAGGTCGGAATAGCGAAGGCGACACCAGATTCGCGAACTCCGCGAAGGTTGACCGCGGTCAAAATCAGAATGAATCCAACTGCAATTTCAACGCGGAATGGATCTAGGGCCGGAAAGGCCGAAATGATGTTGTCGGTGCCAGCGGCAATAGACACCGCAACAGTCATCACATAGTCGAGCAAGAGTGCCGAAGCGACAACAAGCGCTGGCTTTTTGCCAAGGTTTTTCATGGCTACTTCGTAGTCGCCACCGCCCGACGGATAAGCCGCAATCACGCGACGATAGCTAAGGATGATGACGCTGAGCAGAAGCACAACCACGGCCGCAATGCCGGGGGCAAAGTTTAAAAACGAAATGCCACCCAGGGTCAGAATCATCAACAGTTCTTGCGGACCATAGGCAACGGATGAGAGCGGGTCGCTAGAGAAAATCGGCAGTGCGATTGATTTTGGAAGCAACTGCCCCTCAAGTTTTGAGCTAGCTAGTTTCTTGCCAAGAAAAAGCCGTTTCGGCTTGAGCGTTTCGTTCACGAGGAATTACATTACTCCTCTTGCTGCAAGCGGTTTTAGGCCTTTCTAAGAAACACGCAAACAAAAAGCGGGGCCCATTTCTGAGCCCCGCTAAATCCAGATTTAGTTATTTGCTGACTTTTTTCTCTCGGCGAGAACCCAACTTGAACGTTGAGGCAAAGCCAAGAATCAAGAAGATTCCAGCCGCAGTTGCTGCTGCGCGAGCTCCGTCGGTGAATGCTTCGCCAGAGGCAACAACCACCTCATGAGCAACTTTTTCAGGAACCTGCTGCTCAACAAGTTGGTCTTCTAGGAATGGAATTGCAGCGCCGGCTGAATCGACCACCGCGTTGACCACCTGAGAGCTCTGCTCGGCAGGCACATTGAGCTCGGTTAAGCGAGTCTCAAGTGAGGTTTGAGTTGCGGTGAATAGCACCGTGCCCAAAACAGCGATGCCCAAAGCTGAACCGATTTGACGAACCGTGCTCTGAGAACCCGAAGCCTGCCCGATGTTTTCGGCAGGCACATCAACCATGATCACACCGGTCAACTGAGCGGTTGCCAGACCGATGCCCAAACCATAGATAAATAGGAACGGAGCTAGTGCCAACCAACCAGCTTCGGTGCTAGCCACAAAAGCGATTCCGACCACCGCGATGGTCTCAAGACCAACACCGATTTGAATTGCGCGGGCCGGAGCAATTTTGCCGCTCATGGCACCGCCGACACCAGAGGCCAGGAACGAGCCGCCCGCCAACCAAAGCAAAACCAAACCGCTAGAAATCGGGGTAAGACCCTCAACGTTTTGCAACCAAAGCGGAATCGCAAACAGAATTCCAAATTCACCGAGCGAAATTACACCGGCAGCAATTGATCCGTTTCTGAAGCTGGTGATGTGAAAAAGCTTGAGATCAAGAATCACACTCTTGCCTCTTGCTTGGCGGTGGCGATCCCATAGAACGAAGAGCAAGGCACCGACAGCTGAAATCGCTAGCGAAACCGGAATCACAGAAATTCCATCCGTTGGCCAAGCGAAGTCTCCGATTGTAAATTGCTGATCTGGGTTCGGAGTCCACCAGCCATAGATGCGGCCCTCAATAAGACCGAATACCAAGGTTGCAAAAGTGATAGCCGAAAGTGCGGCGCCAATAACGTCGATGCCCTTGCCTGCGCTTGGCGATTTTGACTCAGGCACAAACATCAAAAGACCGATGATGATCGCAATGCCAAGCGGCAAGTTGATGCCGAACGCCCAGCGCCAGCTGAAGTCGGTGGCTAGCCAGCCGCCGAGCACCGGCCCAACAGCAACCATTCCACCGATTGTTGAACCCCAAACCGCAAATGCGATGCCGCGTTCTTTGCCCTGAAAGTTGGCGTTGACCAGCGAAAGCGTGGTCGGCAAAACCATTGCTCCGCCGATGCCCTGAATCAATCGAGCCAAAATCATCGAGTTGGCATCGGTCGCCAATCCGGCCCAAACTGAGGCCGCGGTGAAACCGACAATACCGATAATCAAAAGGCGCTTGCGGCCATATTGGTCGGCGACAGCGCCCCAGATTAGAAGCAGCGATGCAAAGACCAGAACGTATACCTCTTGCACCCACTGCACTTGGCTCGAGGAGAGACTTAGGTCTTCGATGACCTTTGGAAAAATGGTGTTGACGATGGTGCCATCGATGATGACGAGCGAGATAGCCATCGAAATAAAGACGAGGCCGATCCAGCGATTGCGCGATTTAGTCATAGCTATGAGGCTAGCTCAACAATCGCCTTTATCTTCTTATGGTTGCGAAGGCATCAGCCGATAGCAAGCAGCACCGACGCTACTAAGGCTAAGAAAATCCCGACCCCTTGAACGCGAGTGATGCGCTCTTTGAGCACAACCCTGGCCAGCAAGATTGTGCCGAGTGGATATAGAGCCGTCAGCACACCCGCGACGGTCAGTGAACCGCTGCGGCTGGCAAGAGTGAAAAGTATGTTCGCAGCGGCGTCGAACAAGCCGGCTGCAATCAAAATCGCTAGCAGTTTTCCGGGCTTAGGCGCCAAAACGGATTCAATCATCAGCGGCTGTCTCTTTTTCGCTACCTGAATAATCCAGGGCAGATTTAGCAACACCAAAATTACACACGCAGTAAATCGAGTGATAATCACCGGTGCGATGCCTGAATCATGTGGCGACTGTGCCAAAGAGGTGACCGTTAGGCCGATTCCAACGCCAGCAACAATTGCCAACACAATCCCTTTTAGCTTGGGCCTCGATCCGGTTGCATCCGGAACAATGCCAATCAAGACAACGGCCACTAAGCCGACTCCAATTGCCAGCCATCCAGTTGGGCTGAACTTGTCGCCGAGCACAACTACGCCGATCACTGCCGGCACAATTGCCGACACTAAAGCGCCTAGCGGAGAAATTATCGATATGGGCCCGATCGCCAAAGATGCATAGAGAGCGGTTAGGGCACCAACTGAACAGACGCCGCCGATAACGCCCCATGCCAATGATGCGTCGCTGTAATCTGCGCCAAAAATTGGTGAAAGTGTGAGTAGGGCTGCAAGTCCGGCTATCGATGAGCCGAGAGTGACGGCCAAAACGCGAAGCCCTCGTGTTGCAAGAGCGGCAAAGAAATCTGCTGCGCCGTATGTAATAGCGGTTAGCAAACCCAAAATGGCAGTAATCATTTCTCCACCTTAAATAAGAAATCCTGCTCAACAGGAGTACCCCGCGTCTCGTGAGCGAAACAGTGGTGACCCACTGTTTCGATCTCACGGGAGCAGGTTTAAAAAAGAAATCCTGCTCCTCGTGAGAAGGAAGCAGGATTTCGTGGCTCCGACCGGCATCGATCCGGTGACCTAACGATTTTCAGTCGTTCGCTCTACCAACTGAGCTACAGAGCCTCGACGATTTTCATCGCCGATTTGAAAAAGCCCCTTTTTATGGGGGCTGTTTCAGCGATCCTGACGGGACTTGAACCCGCGACCTCCGCCGTGACAGGGCGGCGCGCTAACCAACTGCGCTACAGGACCTTAGTTGCTACAAACATTCTATGTGGTGACCCCAACGGGATTCGAACCCGTGCTACTGCCGTGAAAGGGCAGCGTCCTAGGCCACTAAACGATGGGGCCTACAAAGAGATACTTCATAGCACCAAGAGGAAATCCTAGCGGTTACTGCTGCAATCCGGCAACCCGTGTTAGGTTCGAAAATATGAACCGCAAGATTTCGCGCGCCCTAATCACCACCACGGTGGTTGCTGGCTTGCTCGTTACCGGCTCAGTTATTGGTCCCGCGTTTGCTGTTCCGTCTTATCCGAGTGCCGCAGAAGTTGCTGCCGCTAAGGCAAACGTTGAGGCAAAGCGGGCAATGATCAAGCGTCTTGAAGACATCATCGCTGCCCAGGCCAAAATCGCGGATGCTGCTGGCCGCATAGCTCAGATCAAGGGCGAGGCTTACAACCAGGCCAAAGACGCAGTTGACCTGATGACCAGCCGAGTGAACACTTTGCAAGAACAGGCCGATGCAGCTAATGCGGCCGCCGAAGCTGCAATGGTTCAGCTCGGTCGAATTGCAGCTCAGATGTATCGCGATGGTTCGGGTGGAACCGCACTCCAAATGTTCTTGAACCAAAAAGAAGCTGACGACTTGCTTTATCGCTTGGGCGCGCAAGACAAGGTTGCGGCTCAGAGCGACGAGATTTATCGTCGTTCAATCGCCAAGCAGAATTATGCGCAGTCGGTTTCAGACCAGCTGGCAGTTGCCAAAGTTGAGCTAGGCGAGCAGGCCAAGGTTGCTAAGGCAGCGTTTGCCGAGGCGCAAACTGCAGCCAACGAAGTGCAGGCAATTGTCGATGAGAGCAAACGCAAGAACGCCGTGGCCTATGGGCAACTTGCTGATCTAAAAGGCACTGCTGCAGATCTTGAGCGCCAGCGCGCTGAGGGCCTAGCTGCCGAGGCTCGCCAAAACGCCGGCACCTCAAAGCCGATCGCTCCTGAGCTTTATGCCGTTGGTGCACCAAATATGAACATCGTGAACACGGCTATTGCATTTGGTCGCGAGCAGTTGGGCGAGCGATATGTGCTCGGCGGCATGGGGCCAGACATTTGGGATTGCTCGGGTCTCACCAAGGCTTCGTATGCAGCTGCCGGTCTCTACATCGGCACTCACTCGGCCACCAACCAGTTCAGGCAGATGGCGGCCGACCGCAAGTTGGTTCCGCTTGACCAGTGGCAGCCAGGAGATTTGATTTGGTACACCCAGTCGAGTGCTTTCGACGGTGACAAATATCACGTGGCAATTTATGTCGGTGATGGCAACATGCTTGAGGCTCCGAACCCGGCCCGCACTGTTCGTGTGGTTCCGGTTCGCTATGGCGAGTTGTTTCCTTATGCGGGTAGGCCTTCGGCCTAACCGCCTCAAGTAACCCGACACCTTCGGTGGATTCGAGCAGCCTGTCTCTAAAATTCCGATAACTTCGAAATTTTTACGAGCCATGCTCGGCTCTCGCTTACGCCGGGCGACCAAGCGCCTAACCGCCGCAGAACTTAAACAAAAAAGGCACCCTTTCGAGTGCCTTTTTTCTTTGAATTAGTGCTGCGCCTTGAAGCGCTCGTATGCCTCGGCGATTAGCTTCTCGGCAACATCCTTGCCCTGCCACTCGCCGACCTTGACCCACTTGCCAGGCTCAAGACCCTTGTAGTTCTCGAAGAAGAACTTGATCTCGTCTTTGGTCTGCTGAGGAATGTCGTTGACATCCTGGATGTGTGACCAGCGAGGGTCTTTGGTCTGCACGCAGATTAGCTTTTCGTCGATGCCGCCATCGTCTTCCATCGGCAAAACCGCAACTGGGCGAACATCGATAACAACGCCTGGGAAAACTGGGTACTCAAGTAGAACTAGAGCGTCTAGTGGGTCGCCGTCTCCACCTATTGAGTTGTCAAAGTAGCCGTAGTCGGTTGGATAGGTGAACGGGGTAAATAGAACACGGTCTAGGTGAACGCGACCAGTTTCATGGTCGATCTCATACTTGTTGCGACTTCCGCGTGGAATTTCGATTACTACTTCGTAACCCATGGTTCTCCTAAATAGGCTTATCGCGAGACCCTTGCTCGCACTTCAATAAGGTTACCGAAAAGAGCGCATATGCCAGACCGCCCACGCCTAACCCCGGCGATGGCTGATGTGCGTCGTGCGATTCGTGAAAACTGGGATGCCGCCGGCGTTGAAAGTGGCGACATCGTTATGGTTGCTTGCTCGGGCGGAGCTGATTCAACTGCCCTGGCGATGGCAGCAAAATTCGAGGGTGATCGAGCCGGGATTCTTGTTGGTGGCATCATCGTGGATCACCAAATTCAGGAGCAGACAAAAGCGGTTGCTGAATCAACGGCGAGAATGCTCACCAACGCTGGTTTGAAGCCGGTTTTGGTGCGTGCGGTCGATGTTGACCCAAGGGCTAAAGACGGCCTGGAGGCAGCAGCCAGGAACGCCCGCTATCAAGCCTTGCGATCGGCCGCCAAAGAAACCTGTGCCAAATTTGTGATGCTCGGGCACACTCTTGATGACCAAGCCGAAACCGTGCTGCTGGGGTTGACCCGCGGTTCGGGGCCAAAATCAATCGCCGGCATGCGAGCCCAAAACGACATCTGGCTGCGCCCGCTGCTTGGCATTCGCCGAAGTCAGACCGAAGCCTTTTGCACGGATAGCGGCATCGAATTCTGGAATGACCCGCACAATCAAGACCCAAAGTTCACCAGAGTTCGAATCAGAAACGCGGTGCTGCCAATGCTCGAGGAGCAGCTTGGCCCCGGGATCGCTGAGGCCCTTGCGAGAACCGGCGAGATTTTGACCGAAGACATCGATTATCTAGACGGCCTGGCACTCGCCGAGTTTGAGCGCATTTCAAAAATCGGGCCCACCTCGATTGTTCTGCCAATTGCAGATCTTGATGCGCTGCCGAAGGTTATCCGGGTGCGAATTTATCTGCGGGCGCTTGAGATTTTTGCGGTCAATAATTCACGCACCCACCTGACCGCGATTGATCAACTTATCGAAAATTGGCACGGGCAAAAAGAGCTAACCCTGCCAGGGGTTAGAGTTATACGCAAAGCTGACGAACTCAGCTTCAAGACCACTAAAACCCTCAATCCAGGAGCCTGCTAAGTGGACCTTTCGAAGGTAAGCAACGAAATCACCAAGGTGCTTGTCACCAAAGAACAAATCGACAGCAAAGTAGCTGAACTTGCTGCCACGATTGACCAAGCCTATGCAGGCAAAGATGTGCTTTTGATCGGCGTTCTAAAGGGTGCTGTGATGTTCATGGCCGACCTCTCGCGCGCAATGAACATCCCGGTCAAGATGGACTGGATGGCGGTTTCTTCATATGGCTCCGGCACTGTTTCATCTGGCGTGGTTCGAATTTTGAAAGACCTTGATGCCGATGTTTTGGGTCGTCACGTTTTGATTGTTGAAGACATCATCGACTCGGGTCTGACTCTGAGCTGGTTGGTTTCAAACCTTGAGGCCCGCGGTGCGGCATCGGTCGAGGTTGTTGCTCTGCTTCGCAAACCAGAAGCGGCCAAGGTCGATGTTCCGGTCAAGTGGGTTGGCTTCGATATTCCAAACGAATTTGTAGTCGGTTATGGCCTTGACTACGACGAGAGATATCGCACGCTAACCGGCGTGGCCGTGCTTTCTCCAGAGGTATATAGCTAACCGCTAAAGCTGACCCGAACTGCCTTCGATAGGCGGTCAAATCTAACAACCAGCTCTTGCAAGCTGTGGGCGAACACCGCCCAACATGTCAGGGGCAGAAGGTAGCCTTGAACCATGAATTTTAAAAAGCTGTTTAGTGGCCCTTTTATCTGGATTTTTGCGGCGCTCGCCGTGCTGTTCATCGGTGCCACCATGATCGGCGGGTCACAGTTCAAGCAGGTTGACACCCAGGTCGGTCTGTCGTTTATCGAGCAGGGCAAGGCCGAGTCGGTTCGCGTTCTAGGCAACGATCAGCGCGTCGATGTTGTTCTTTCCACCGAAGACTCAAAATACGGCAAGCAAATTCAGTTCTTTTATGTGCAGCCACGCGGCGCACAGGTGGTCGACACCATTGCCAAGGCCTACATTTCAAAGGGCTACAACGATGACGTTCAGTCAACCCCATGGATTTTGGCTCTGCTTGGCTCACTGATTCCGTTCATTTTGATCGGTGCAATTTTCTGGTTCTTGATGTCGGGCATGGGCGGTGGCGGTGGCCGCGGTGTCATGAACTTCGGCAAGAGCCGCGCCAAGCTAGTCACCAAAGAGCAGTCAAAGGTCACCTTTGCCGATGTTGCCGGCTCAGACGAAGCTCTCGAAGAACTACAAGAAATCAAAGAGTTCCTCAAAGAGCCAAAGAAGTTCCAAGACCTAGGCGCCAAGATTCCCCGTGGTGTTTTGCTTTACGGCCCTCCCGGAACCGGAAAAACCTTGGTCGCCAAGGCTGTTGCTGGCGAAGCCGGAGTTCCATTCTTTGCAATCTCAGGTTCTGACTTTGTCGAGATGTTTGTCGGTGTCGGTGCTTCACGCGTTCGCGACCTCTTTGAGCAGGCTAAGCAGAGCGCGCCAGCAATCATCTTCGTTGACGAAATCGATGCAGTTGGTCGCCACCGTGGCGCCGGAATCGGCGGCGGAAACGACGAGCGCGAGCAGACCCTGAACCAGCTTTTGGTTGAGATGGATGGTTTTGACTCGAACACCAACGTGATTTTGATCGCAGCCACCAACCGCCCAGACATTCTTGACCCAGCGCTATTGCGCCCTGGTCGCTTTGACCGCCAAATTGGCGTTGGTGCTCCAGACCTAAAGGGCCGCGAGCAGATTCTGCACGTGCACGCCAAGGGCAAGCCAATTGCCAAAGACGTCGACATGGCACTTATCGCTCGCCGCACCCCTGGCTTCACCGGTGCAGATCTTGCGAACGTTCTAAACGAGGCTGCTCTTTTGACTGCCCGCCTAAACGAAAAAGAGATCACCGCGTCAACTCTTGATGAGGCAATCGATCGCGTTATTGGCGGCCCGCAAAAGAAGTCTCGCCTGATGCAAGACCAAGAGCGCCTGAACACCGCCTATCACGAGGCTGGTCACGCATTGGTCGCTGCTTCGCTTAACCACAGCGACCCAGTCACAAAGGTGACCATTCTTCCTCGCGGTCGCGCACTGGGCTACACCATGGTTTTGCCACTCGAAGACCGCTACTCGGTTTCACGCAACCAGCTGCTTGACCAAATTGCATATGCAATGGGTGGCCGCGTTGCTGAAGAAATCGTCTTTCACGACCCAACCACCGGCGCTTCGAACGACTTCGAAAAGGCCACCAGCATAGCTCGCCAAATGGTGACCCAATACGGCTTTAGCTCGGCACTTGGCTCAATCTCATTTGGCAACGGCGGCGAGGTCTTTATCGGTCGCGATATGGCACAAGCCAAGGATTACAGCGAGGCAACTGCGCAGCAGATAGATACCGAGATTCGCGCAATTCTCGATGCTGCTCAAGACGAGGCTTACAAGGCGCTAACCGTGAACCGCAAGGTGCTCGATGATCTAGCCAAGCAGCTAATGGAACGTGAGACTCTTCAGGCTGACGAAATTGCCGCTATCTTCAAGGCGGTCAAAAAGCTGCCAAAGCGTGCGCAGTGGCTAAGCAAAAAGACCCGCCCGGTTTCAAAGCAGGGTCCGATTGCTATCCCGGTTAAGGGTTCAACCGCCGCGAAGAAAGCAAAAGCCGAGGCTGAGACCAAGGCCGCAGCTGAAAAGCCTGCCGCCCGCAAGCCGGCAGTTCGCAAGCCTGCAGTCAAAAAGTCGGTCGACTCAGCCGCTGCTTCTAAACCAGCTGCAAAACCTCGCGCTCCGCGCAAGCCAAAGGCATAAATGTTTGACGCAGGTCGAGTAGAGAAGGCGGTTGCAGAGCTAATTTCTGCAATCGGTGAAGACCCTACTCGCGCCGAGCTTCAGGCAACTCCAAAAAAGTTTGCCGAAGCCTATGCCGAGTTTTTCAAGGGCATTCACTTAGATCCACTCGAGGCACTCGGTCAAACTTTTTCTGCTGAACACAATGAAGTTGTAATTCTCAAAGACATCGATTTTGTGTCGATGTGTGAGCACCACCTGTTGCCATTCACTGGCGTTGCCCACCTGGCTTATTTGCCAGACGATCAAGTTGTTGGGCTGGGCAAGCTGCCTCGACTGGTCGAGATTCTGGCATCGCGCCCGCAGCTGCAAGAGAACCTCACCGCACAGATTGCTGACGCACTTGAAGCTGGCATCGGCACCAAAGGTGTCGTGGTGGTTATCGAGGCTCGCCACCACTGCGTGATCTCACGCGGGGCACGCCAGCCAGAAGCCAACACGGTCACTATGGCTGCCCGCGGTTGTTATTCAGAGCCGGCCGCTCGCGCCGAGGTCATGGCACTAATTACTAAGTGACCGTGGGCGCAAACATGACATTCCAAAGGCCGCAAATCATGGGCGTGCTCAATGTCACCCCAGATTCATTCAGCGACGGTGGTCAACACAACACTCTCGAGTCGGCACTGGATTATGCTCGCGCGCTGATTATAGGCGGCGCCAACATCATCGATATCGGTGGCGAGTCAACCAGGCCGGGGGCAACTCGAGTCTCGATCGAAGTCGAGCTCTCGAGAACCGTGCCAATCATCGAGGCCCTGAGCGCTGAGCTAATCGAGACCAATCGACGCGATATCAAAATCAGCATTGACACTATGAACGCCAAAACCGCATTGGCTGCGGTTGCCGCTGGCGCTTCAATCATCAACGACGTATCCGGCGGTCTGGCCGATCCAAAAATGCTTGAGTTGGTGGCTGCCACAGGAGCAACCTATGTGATTTCGCACTGGCGAGGCTTCAGCACTGAGATGGATCAGCTGAATCAATATCTCGATGTCGCAAAAGAGGTTGCAATAGAGCTTGAGGCCAGAGTCTCGGCCGCAGTTGCGGCCGGAGTCAGCCGCAACAAAATCATCATTGACCCGGGTCTTGGTTTCGCCAAAGACCTCGAGCAAAACTGGCAGTTGGTTGCCCGCCTTGACGAACTCGAAAAACTCGGTTTGCCGATCTTGGTGGGCGCCAGCCGCAAGCGATTTGTTGCCGGAGTGCTTGAGCCAGATGAGCCTGCACTAGCTGACAACAATCGACGCGACCTCGCTACTGCGGTGCTCACCGCGTTATTGCTACAGCGCAAACTTTGGGGTGTTCGCGTTCACAATGTGGTTGCCACCAGCGATGCAATTTCGATTGTCGAAGCGTTGCGAGTTGCTCAAGAGCAAACCAGCGGGCAGAGTTAAGCCGTGCACATTAACCCCGAGAAATACAAGATCAAGATCAAAGGCCTTCGGGTTTTTGCTCACCATGGGGTTTTTGATTTCGAACGCCAAAATGGCCAAGATTTTTTCATTGATGCCACGGTCTGGATGCAGGGCAACAAGGCTGCGATGACCGACAACCTGAATGACACTGTGCACTACGGCACCTTGGCGCAGGCCATCGTCGAAAACGTGCGCAACGAGCCGGTTGACCTGATCGAGACTCTGGCTCAGCGTCTGCTTGATTTAGTGCTCAACTTTGGTGGCCCAATGAGCCCAATCCTCAAAGCTGAGATCACGGTTCACAAACCAAGCGCACCGATTCCATACGATTTTCAGGATGTTTCAATCACCGTCAAAGCCAAGCGTGAGCTAAATGACTGAACCAACCCACGTAATTTTGGGGATTGGCAGCAACCTAGGCAAGCGACGTCGTCAGATTCGATCGGCGCTCAAGCAACTGGCCGCCACTGAGGGCATTAAGAATGTTTTTCTGTCACCGCTATATGAGTCGCATGCTGTGACTGAGGCTGGAATCGATGAGTCGGCACCGAAATATCTCAATGGTGTTATTCGACTGAACACCACTCTCAAACCAAAAGAGCTCCTTGCTTTGGTGCGCAAAATCGAGGATGACCACGGGCGTGTGCGTCTGGTGCGCTGGGGTTCTCGAACTCTTGATATCGACATCATCGTTTTTGGCAGCGAGATTAAATCGGGCAAAGAACTGACCATCCCACACCCGCGCGCTTATAACCGCGCCTTTGTATTGGTTCCATGGGCTGACATTGAGCCTGATGCAGTGCTTCCTGGATACGGTTCGGTCAAAGAGCTAGCCGAACCATTGCGCAACGAACTCTGGTTGGCAAAGTAGGCATCTCTATGAAACCGACCAAAATTCTGCACCTGATTGTGGCAACCGCAGTTGCCGCAATCGGCAGCTATTTGCTGATTCGCCTAGCAATCGGAGCCGGTTTCAAGGTGCCGGTCTCAGGCCTAAACCTGATTTTGACCCTGCCGATTATTGGCGCGATTGTGCTTCTGTTAGCGATTCCGATCATTCGCTATCGCCGTTCGCTTCGTGAATTCGCCAAAGCTAGTTCGGCGGCAAGTGCGGCAAGACCTAAGCGCGTAGACCCGTTCTATGCGGTTCGAGTTTTGATGCTGGCCAAGGCAACTGCAATCGCTGGTTCGCTTTTTGCCGGATGGCACCTAGGTGCCGTTGCAGTTCAGGCCTCGCAACCGGTGATTGCTGACTCCATCTGGTTCAATGTCGCTGGCTTAATCTCCGCGGTCATGATGTCAATTGCCGGTGTCATTACCGAGCGAATCTGCAAGATTCCAGATGCCGGCAATGCCGAAACCAGCGGCGGCTCAAAGTCGGCCTCTGAGGCAACACCGGCATAGGCGATCATGGCGGCGAAACTTACTTTTGGGCTAATTGGCGACGACGTTGCAGCAATCACCTTTGCAGCAGCCCTCGAAGAGGTCGGCCATGTGCAGCTTGAAGACTGGAAAGCCGCTGACCTTGTGCTGCTTGGTGTTCCTTCAGCCGAACTTAAAACCGTGATCGACGAACTCACCGCCGAGAACCTCTGGCAGCCAGGGCAAATGGTTGCCCACTTTGCCGGCGAATTTGGCTACTCGATCTTGAATCCAGGTTTGCCGATCGGCATTATCCCGTTGGCAATTCACCCTGCGATGCAATTCACCGGAACTCAATCGACCGACCTGCTTCGAATGCGCGAAAGCTATTTTGCGGTTGACGCGCCCGAGCCGGCAGTGCCAATCGCCCAAGCTTTGGTGATCGATATGGGTTCGGAGCCAATCGTGATTTCAGGTGAGCACCGGGCTAAATATTTTGAAGCTTGGTCAGTGGCCAGCAGTTTCTCGGCCCTGGTTGTCAATCAAGCTATCGGCCTGCTTGAAGAAATCGGCATCGAGCATGCCCGCGCGGTGATTGGCCCAGCTGTGCGCAGCGCGGTTGACCAGGCACTAGCCGCCGGCCACCAGCCGTTTGACCCAGACGAGCTGTTGCCATGAAGCAGGTTGTCGCGGCTGACGAATTAGCCAACGAGATCGATGCCGCCCGCGCGGCCGGAAAGCGCGTAGCGTTCGTGCCAACCATGGGTGCGCTTCACGAGGGGCATCTTTCGCTGGTTCGCCAGGCCCGGGATAACGCCGATTTTGTCGTGGTCTCTATTTTTGTGAACCCACTGCAGTTTGGCCCAGCCGAAGACTTTGAGAAATACCCTCGTGACCTAGTCGCAGATGCCGAGCTGCTGCAAAGCGTCGGTGCCGATCTGCTCTGGGCACCAACAGTCGACGTGATTTATCCGAACGGTGGCAAAATCACCAAGCATGCCGGCAAAATCGGCGACCTATACGAAGGCGCCAGCCGCCCCGGGCACTTCGACGGCATGCTCACTGTGGTGGCCAGACTCTTTGATTTGGTGAAGCCCGACATCGCAGTTTTTGGAGCCAAGGATGCCCAGCAGGTTGCTCTAATTCGCCAAATGGTGGCGCATGATTTTGAACAAATCAGCATGTATGAAGCCCCAACCGTGCGTGAAGAGTCGGGCCTCGCAATGTCGAGTCGCAATCGCTATTTGACCGAGCACCAGCGCCAAGTCGCCACCGGTTTGATCGCCGCACTTCGTGCCGGCGAACATGATGCCGCGGCAGGAGCGAGGCCTTCGGCTGTTCTGATAACCGTGAACGCAGAGCTAGCCAAGGTGCCTGAGGCTAAACTTGATTACATTGCACTTGTCGATAGTGAA
>JACCDO010300158.1_pt1 | contig 21316 bp, 18 predicted proteins | sample 7446101 | NCBI WGS metagenome assembly JACCDO01 (sample SAMN15323440, study PRJNA562643) | freshwater metagenome | isolation source: river surface water | place: USA:Blue River Watershed | collected 2017-08-16
AAGGTCGTCGAGTTGTGAATCCCATTCTAGACAATCCGGGAGTTCTAGCTTCGAATAGAGTGGTTGAGATACAACCAAATGGCGATTATCCAAATGGTTTGCCAATGGAGTCAGCGGTGAATACAGGGTTTGTAATTTCTGGAGACACCAAAATGTTTCACCGCAAAATGACGTGGAGTGTGGATGTTTTTCATACCCAGTTTGATCAACAGGTGGTGATGGATTGGGACTCTGTGGGGTATTTGAAAATGTACGCAATTGACTTAGACGGAGGCGCTCAATCCATTTCTCAAACTGCCCAATTTGAAACACAATTTTCGCCATTGAAAAGATTGGATATTCGTTTGGCATACCGGTACGTCAATGCCTATGCAGATTACGCATCAGGACGTCGAGATTTGCCATTCATTAGCAAGAATAAATTGTATTCGAACATTGCATACAGCACAAAAATGTTTCGCAATAATCACCGTTTATTGTTCGATGTTACCGCCAAATGGAGTGATCGTCAACGCATGCCGATACATCAGAATGAGGCCTTGTATGGGGTGGGGGCTTATAGTCCAACTTTCTGGATGGTTAACGGACAGGTGGCTCTTGCCAAGGAGGACAAATGGGACGTTTATTTGGGTGTTGAAAATATTTTTAACTATCGACAAAATCGTGTTGTAGTATATAGCCACCCGGAATCAGGGTCAACCACATTTGACAGCAATTTTTCATACGCACCGGCATTTGGAAGAATGATGTACGTGGGCTTCAGAATGCGTTTGGGAGGGGAGTAAATATTAAAACAAGTCTGCAAATTCTCTATGGTTGGCTAGGCGCGGCACTTTATTTTGCCCGCCTAGCTTCCCATTTTTTTTCATCACTTCTTGGAAGGCATTTTTCTTTACCCACCTGATCTTAAGTGGCTGCAATACTTTTCCTTCTATTAAATCTCGGTAATAAATGTTTTGTTCAGTCATGGTTTTATCCATGAATTCTCTCACAGCATCTGGATCATTGGGTTTTTCATTTACTTCAATGAACCACTCATGAAAGGGAAGCTCACCGGTAACATTGACTTGTGGTGCAACATGAAATTCTGTAATTGAAAAATTGAATTTCTCCATTGCTCGTTGCATGGTTTGTTCTACTTCCTCAGCAATAACGTGCTCTCCAAATGCACTTGTGTAATGTTTAATTCGTCCCGTAACTTTAATTCTGTATGGTTTGACGGAAGTGAATTTGATTGTGTCCCCAATGCTGTAACTCCACAAACCTGCATTGGTACTGAGAATCATTGCATATTGCACATGCTCTTTCACTTCCCACAAAGGAATCCTTTTGGGTTGATCGTCAAAATAATGCGCAGCCTCTACAAACTCGTAAAAGATTCCAGCGTTTGTATTTAAAAGCAAGTCATCTCGATGTAAGTCATCTTGATAAGCAAAGAATCCTTCGCTAGCAGGAAAGGTTTCGATGGTATCCATTTTCCCACCCATGAGTAACTCCATTTTTTTTCGGTAGGGCTCGTAGTGAACACCGCCAAATACAAACAAACTGAAGTTGGGGAATATTTCTCGAATATTCTTTTTTCCCGTTTGTTGCAGCAGAGTTTCAAAATACATCTGTACCCAACTTGGGATTCCAGAAATCAATCGCATATCCTGCGGAATAGTTTCTTGTGCGATTGTGTTGACTTTGGTTTCCCAATCTTCGATACAGTTGGTTTCAAATTTGGGTAGCCTATTTTTTTGGAGGTACTGTGGAACATGATGGGCCACAATACCACTCAATCGTCCCACAGCAATGCCAGATTCCAAATAATCCAATTCAGGGCTTCCTTGAAGGAATATCATTTTCCCATCAACAAAATGGTAGTTGCCACTGATTGCTATATAGCACAATAATGCATTTCTTGCTGCAGCAATATGGTGCGGCATGCTTTCCTTGCTGATGGGAATATATTTAGCACCAGCTGTAGTTCCAGAAGTTTTTGCAAAATATTGTGGAAGGCCAGGCCAAAGAACATCGTTCTCACCCGCTTTGATGCGGTTGATGTATGGAATTAAATCTTCGTATTGGTGGATGGGGTTTTTGGCAACAAAGTCATCATATGTTTTGATTTCATCAAATTGATGATCCTGACCGTACGCCGTTTTGTCGGCTTGCTGAATTAATTTTATTAGAGTTTCTTTTTGGTGATGAACAGCATGTTCATTTTCCTTCAGCACTTTTTTTCGTACCCATTTTGCCAATGGCACGGCAATCCAACCTTTCAGTCCCATTTTATTGCTTTACCAATTTTCTGCGATGCTTCTCATTGTTGGCTTTGAGTTCAACAAAATAAACACCACGATTAAGATCTGCGATATTGATATAGCCTGAGGGCTGTTGAATCATTTTTACTTTTTGACCAAATTCATTGAAAATAATCACCTCTTGAATGGACGCGCCTTCCACATTCATGATACTAAATGATTCTTGCGAAGGATTGGGATAAATGAATAGAGATTGTGCCCAATCAAAATCTTGAATCCAGGTGGTGTCTTGTGGTTGGTGCGTAATGGTGTCCATACAAGATTGAACGCGAATCATTGGTTTTTTTGACAAGTAATAGTGATATCCTTGTGAGAGAATCCAGCTGGTAAACATCTCTGATTCGCCTGACATTCCCACATAAACTTCATTGGGGGCGTTATTGGTTTCTATTGTAATCCAGTAGGGTGTTTGGGCATTAAGAACAATAGTATCTGTGAAGTTTAAGACTTGGAAATTATTATCGCCCACGCCATTGGCAGTGCTCATGTCCATGGATAGCCATGGAGTTTCTCCCACGAGTGTTGTCGTAATGCTGTCGTTAAATACAAATTGATGTATTCTACCACGAACTTGCGCATTGGTAATTGGAGAAATATCGCTCCAACCTACCGTGATTGCGGCAGCTTTCATTTCTGCTGTGGGTAGCATAATATTTCCCAATTCAAATGGTTGATTATTGACAGCATCGGCACCCATGTAAATGCTAGAAAGTGCACCGTTATCTCTAGCCAATACACAGGGAGAAATTCTGAAAAAACTGGAATCAATGTTATCCTCAGGTACATCTTCATTTTCTGATTGAAATGCGCTATAGATAACTTTAAAATTTCCTGTATCAGCAGGCATTTGATATGCACCTGCGCGCAGTTCTGCTGTTCCGGCAACGGGAATGGTTATTGTAATCGGTTGCATGATATTTTGGATGATGGAGTTGTTTTGTGCATTTCGTATTTGCGCATTTAAACCACACCCTGTTTGCGCCAATCCACCCTTGTTTTGTGTCATGGACCAAAGCTTAAGCAATGGAGCTTGCGCTTTGGGATATTGGCTGTATTCCATCCACTCATACCCGGTAGGGTTAGCGACCTCAAGTATATCAAAATCGCCATAATGAACTTCGTTCAGCGCTAAATCATTGGCAGCTACTTCAATTACGCGAACATCATCAATCTGCCAGAAATAGTACAAACCTTCATAAACAAATCTAAATCGCACATCGCTTTGGTTGGCTGCCGCAGGAATAGGGATTCTCAAGTGCATGGGATTGCTGGTACTTGCCCCTGTATTGATAGTATTGCTGTAGAATGTAGACCAATTGCCTTGGTTAATACTCATCTGTATGGAAGTCGCTCCTTGATAGAAACGTACATATTGATCCATTTCAAATGCTGCGTAGTTCACCGCTGACAAATCAATGGAAGGAGTTTCCAGTGTGGCATAGTGTGGACCTGGAACAGGTCCGGTGCCAAAGAAGCTCGGGGTGCAAGGGTTGGCATTGTTATCCCAATAATTAGAGTCGAAAATAATAAAACCGTTGCTAGCCGTTTCACTTTGAATAGGCGCTCCTTGAAAATTAGGATTACAAGCACCACGGGAGCCAATGGTGTTATTGGGTTCGGTTGAAGGACCTCTGTATTCCCATGCCGCAATTCCAGAAGATTCCTGGTTTACCCAATCTGTGGGGATACCATTGGCAAAATCCTCAGACCAAATGGTTAAATCTTTGTATTGATTATTGCCCATCTCCAGATATGTTCCTGGAGCTTTTTCTTGCGCGACAGCGATAAATGTTGTGCTGAAGAGCAATATAAATTGAAAATATTTTCTCATGATTTTGGAAGTGCCAAGGTTAAATAAGCGTTGTCTATTTTTATAAATAATACCCGAAAGTATTGATTTTTATGGTGTTTTCCGTGATAATGTAGAATAAATTCTCCACCATCAAGGGCAAAGGGAAGAACCGTCATTTCCCCAGCAAAATCAACAAGGTATCCATGGTATTTGAATACAGCTTCTTTTGCTGACCAAATGAGTGTCAGGAACTCTGCATTATCTGCAAACTGACGCTCCTTGTCGTTGGTAAATTTATCAGCAATGCGGTGAATCTTTTCTTGGATGCATTGCACATCTATCCCAAAGTTTACAGAGGACCAACACACAGCTACTTTTTCTTTGGAGTGACTGATGCCTAGAAATTGATGGCTGATAAATGGTTTCCCATTTTCATCTTTGGCGATATCATCCCATTTAAAATCAGGACTGATACAATATTCAACAGCATCAAAATCCTTTTGTCTGTCGGTAATTTTTCTTTCTGCACGTTTGGGATGAACAGAATTTGGAACCAGATGTTTATCTAGAACAAATTGTATCGATAGGTTCCCCAGATTGAGCGTTGTTTTCAAAAGATAAAATTCTTGTTCAATGCAAAGTAAACTTATCTTTGCTTAAAATATCAAAAATGAGTAGTTTAACAGCAACTTCTATGAAGTACAAAGTAAAAGATATGTCTCTTGCCGAGTGGGGTCGTAAAGAGATCAAATTGGCCGAGGCTGAGATGCCCGGTTTGATGTCATTGCGCGCTGAGTTTGGCGCTTCTAAACCTTTGGCTGGTGCCCGTATCGCAGGTTGTTTGCATATGACCATCCAAACAGCAGTTTTGATTGAGACATTAACTGAACTGGGCGCTCAAGTGTCTTGGAGTTCTTGCAACATTTTTTCTACACAGGATCATGCTGCTGCTGCTATTGCTGCTGCTGGAATTCCAGTGTATGCTTGGAAAGGAATGACCAATGAAGAATTTGATTGGTGTATCGAACAAACATTGCACGCATTTGATGGCAATGAGCCGTTGAATATGATTTTGGATGATGGTGGTGATTTGACCAACATGGTTTTTGATAAGTATCCAGAATTGGTAGCAGGTATTCGCGGAATTTCAGAGGAAACAACTACAGGTGTCTTGCGTTTGTACGAGCGTGAGAAGAACGGAACCTTGTTGTTGCCAGCGATTAACATCAACGACAGTGTAACCAAGTCTAAATTTGACAATAAGTATGGATGTCGCGAGTCTCTTGTAGACGCATTGCGTCGTGCTACAGATTTGATGATGGCAGGTAAAGTTGCCGTAGTGGCTGGTTATGGTGATGTAGGAAAAGGATCAGCAGACTCATTGAAAAATGCTGGTGTGCGTGTAATCGTAACAGAAATCGATCCGATCTGTGCATTGCAAGCCGCGATGGAAGGATATGAAGTGAAGAAAATGGATACGGCAATTGCTGAGGCAGATATCATTGTTACAGCAACCGGAAATCACCAGATCATTGTAGATCGTCACTTCTTGAACATGAAGCACAACGCTGTCGTTTGTAACATTGGACACTTTGACAACGAGATTGATATGGCTTGGTTGAATGAGAACTTCGGTGCTACCAAGGATACCATCAAACCTCAAGTAGATAAATATACTTTGAACGGTAAGGATATCATCGTTTTGGCTGAAGGTCGTTTGGTGAATTTAGGATGCGCAACAGGACACCCATCTTTTGTAATGAGTAATTCATTTACCAACCAAACATTGGCACAATTGGAGTTGTGGCAAAACCACGAAAACTACGAGAACAAGGTATACGTATTGCCTAAACATTTGGATGAAAAAGTGGCTCGTTTGCATTTGGCTAAAATTGGCGTTGAGTTAGAAGAGTTGACTCAAGATCAGGCTGATTACATTGGAGTAAATGTAGCTGGTCCTTATAAAACTGACCAATATCGTTACTAAATCAAATAAAATTCAGGAAGGGCAAGGTTACTTGCCCTTTTTTTTTATTGTATTTTTGGCTCGTATAATATACGCTTATACATGAGACATAGACTATTCAATACAACGGATCGCCGAGTACTTAAGGCACGAATGGCGGCAGATAAAACACCCAGAACGACGGTGTCTTTCTACAAATATTTCACTATTGATTCCCCTCAAGAGTTTCGTGATTTTTTCTTTGAAAAAATGAACGCTTTAGGCGTTTTGGGTCGTGTATATATTGCTCATGAAGGAATCAATGCACAAATTTCGGTTCCGACAAAAAACTTTGAGACTTTCAAATCCTTTTTGTACAGTATTGAGCCTTTGAATCAATTGCGCTTAAATACAGCAGTAGCGGATGATTCGCATTCTTTTTACATGCTCAAAATCAAAGTCAGAAATAAAATAGTGGCGGATGGTTTGGATGATTCAACCTTCAATCCTGCAGACACTGGTGAATATTTGACTGCAGAAGCTTTTAATCAATTGACGGATGATCCCAATACGATTTTAGTAGATATGCGCAATCATTATGAAAGCGAAGTGGGTCATTTTCAGGGAGCTATTTTACCGGATGTTGATACCTTTAGAGAAGAACTTCAAATTGCGGAAGATTTACTCAAGGAAAACAAAGACAAGAACTTAGTCATGTATTGTACGGGGGGAATTCGTTGTGAAAAGGCCTCTGCTTACATGAAACACAAGGGTTTTAAGAATGTCTATCATCTGGAAGGAGGAATAATCAAATACGCCAGAGATGCCAAAGCTCAGGGATTAAAAAATAAATTCAAAGGTGTAAATTTTGTCTTTGATGAGCGTCTGGCAGAGCGTATTTCAGATGACGTTATTGCTCATTGTCACCAATGCGGTAACCCATTTGATGTTCATACCAACTGTGCCAATTTAGGCTGTCACATTTTGTTTATTCAATGCCCTTCTTGTAAAGAAAAATTTGAAAATTGTTGCTCTAAAGAATGCCAAGATGTTATCCATCTTACGGAAGAAGAGCAAAAGGCCTACAGAAAACAAACCAAAGGTGGAAGAAATGTTTTTAAGAAAGGCAGATTCCCTAAAGGTTTGGATTGATTTGGAATAAGTTATATTTGTTTTATAACGCCATTTTTAGTACTTTGCCTCTTCAAACTTGAATCATGAAGAGCATCCTATCATTTATTTCCATATTCTTTGTTAGCTTGATTGCCTATTCGCAAAGCGTTTCCCCATCAGCTATAGTTAGTGCGGGTAATGCCACAACTGTAGGTGGTGTATACGTTTCATGGAGTGTCGGAGAAACTTTTGTAACCACATTGAGCGCAGGCGATATTATTCTGACTCAAGGGTTTCAGCAGCCCGAGGTGGACAATGATTTGGACAATGATGGATTCACAGACCTAGAGGATTGTGATGATAATAATGCAGCTATAAATCCTGCGGCTGATGAAATATGCGATGGCATTGATAACAATTGTAACGTTGATATTGATGAAGGGTTACTCAATATCTATTTCGCTGATTTGGATTTAGATGGATTTGGTGATCCACTAAACTCTACTGAGTTGTGTCAATTAACAGAAGGATACACGGAAGATAATTCAGATTGCGATGATTCAAACTCCTCAATTTTCCCCGGTTCGATTGAGATTTGTAATGATCTCGACGACAACTGTGATGATGCAGTGGATAATGGATTAAACTTTATTACCCAATATGAAGATCTAGATGGGGATGGTTTTGGATCTGTAAATGAATTGAGTTCATGTGAGTCTATTCCGGGATATGCATTGGATTCTGGGGACTGTGATGACAATAGTGCAGGGACATTTCCCGGTGCAATTGATGAATGTGGTAACGGTATAGATGAAGATTGTCAAGGAGGTGATGCAACTTGTGATGTTTTGGGATGTACAGACCCATTGGCCAATAACTACAATCCTGAGGCAACCATTGATGACGGTTCTTGTGTAACAAGTGTCATGGGCTGTACGGATGCAACGGCATTCAACTACAATCCTGATGCAAATGAGGATGATGGTTCTTGTATACCGGTAATTGAAGGGTGTACAGATGCCACAGCCTTCAATTATGATGTTGAAGCCAATACAGACAACGGCTCTTGTGTTCCAGTAATCGAAGGATGTACAGATGTTACGGCTTTCAATTACAATCAAACTGCTAACACAGATGACGGATCTTGTATTGCTGTTGTAGAAGGCTGTACGGACATAACAGCATTCAACTACAATCCGGAAGCCAATACTGATAACGGATCTTGTGTTCCTGTGATAGAAGGATGTACAGATGTTACGGCTTTCAATTACAATCAAAGCGCTAATACAGATGACGGATCATGTATTGCCGTGGCGTTGGGGTGTATTGATTCTACAGCCTGTAATTTCAATGAATTGGCCAATACGGATGACGGATCTTGTATTTTGCCACAAACAGAATTGTGCAATGGTATAGATGACAATTGCAATGGCCAAGTTGACGAAGGGTTGCAAGTAACCGATATTGTTCCTGTGTCTGTAACCACGGCCTTGTATCCCACTTGCTCTGGAAACGCTTTGAAACCGGCTAACCTTAACAACGGTGTTAATTCTGCAATTATTGAAGGAGATGGTCCTGATTTGTGGTATAGCTTAAATGCCCAATTCAACACTTTGCGCGCAAGTTTATCTGCGGCTTTTGGCGACAATGAAATTCGTTTGTACCATGTTACCAATGGTTGCTTTGAACTACTAGAGACAGAACACGAGGTGTACACTACATCATCCTTGGCAACCGGAAACCAAATCTTAATTTCCGACGACTTGACAGTTGGGGAGAATTATTACATCGCGGTTCACCGTGTCTCAGGGAATGCTAATGCCAGTGCCAAGGTTTGCTTCAATCACTTTGTAGGATCGACATGTGATCATTACTACAGCAACAATACCGGAGTTTACAGCAGCGTTTGTACCAGCTTCAAGGCGCAATACAAGGGGAATGCAACCAATTATATTTTTGATATTTTGAGCGCAACTCAAAATAATAGCGACTTGGGAATAACACCTTGGACTTATACGACAACTACTGCTAATTCTGTGGTTCCTCGTTTGGGGACTATCTTCCCGGTGAATATGTCTTCCTCTCCAAAAGTTTATACGCTGCGCATCCCTGTAGTATACGCTATTCCAGATGCTGCAGGTAATTTCACTTCGATTACAGCCAATGCCAATACTTCTTGCACGGTAACTTTGAACGCTGAATTGCCCATCGCTCTTCGTGCGTCTGATCGTTGTCCGAGTACCAAGAATACTACCTCGTCTATTTCAATCGACAGAACCATATGCGGCGCATTGCGTTATGAATGGGAATTTACTCAGCAGCTTCCTTCCGCTCAGCCAGCAGTAAACGTCCTAGGAGGTTTGAACACAACGGTTTTCTTTTTGAATAATGTGCCCGGAATGGGTACTGGAAAGACTTACGGTGTTCGTGTGCGTCCAATCCATGCTAACGGTGAAGTTGGAGCTTGGGGTACATCGCAATGTTTAAAAACAGGAACTTCAGGCATGGTTGTGCAGAGCGAGAATCAGAGTGAACTGACGGATGGGGCAAAGAACTATATGCTTGAATCAGCTTACGTGTTGTATCCTAACCCTGTTTCAGGGGGATTATTCACTTTGACATCTAATGGGCACAATGATGAAAATGATGTTGTACAAATGGCAGTAACCGATATGGCTGGAAAGCTTGTTATGAAAAAGCAACTGGTATGGATTGGTAACCAAATTGACGTGCCATGTGCTGATTTAGCCGATGGCGTTTATATGGTGACTATTGGAGAGCAGAGAATGAGAATGGTTGTGAGTAAATAGTCTCGCAAGCAAGATTATTAAAGGGCGCAATACGCGCCCTTTTTTTATGGATTCATTAAAAATACTATGGCTTTTTCGAAATGATGCGACCAAGATTTTTCGCTGTGGTCAAAGCCTGGGTAATAGCAAGACATATAAGATTCACTTGGAATACTTGTCCCAACCTGCAGGTCTATTTCATTTTGATAAGGATGATAAAAACCATCTAGAGTTTCAGAACCATGATCAAAATACAAGCGGTTGTTTGGAGAAAGATGTGATAAGAAATACGTTTTAAATGAACCGAATATTTTCTTTTTCGGGTCATCTTCAGGCCATATACCCGGCCAGTGGGTTGAAAAACATGCTGCACCCCCAAAAACTTGCGGATATTCAGTTACTGCATACCAAGATATCAATCCACCCATGCTAGCTCCGGCTATGTAGGTTCCGTGCTGAGAAGCGTTGGTTGAATAATTTTTATCGATGAATGGTTTAAGTTCTTTCACCAAGAATTTCAAATAATCATCAGCGTAAGGATTGGTTTTGAAGATCGGAGAATCGGAGTCTTTTCTGATGGCTGCGAGTAATGAGTCTTTGTATGAATCAGAGAGCGACTCAAATGGTTTTTGAGGAAAGTATTCAGCATGTCTTTTGTTTCCATTGTTCCAAATGGCAACGACAATGCAAGGGCTTATTTTCCCTTGATCAATCAGGTTTTGAAGGTGATCAGCAGCTTCCCAGGATTGATGATTCCAAGTAATGCTGGCATCAAATACATTTTGTCCGTCGTGCATGTAGAGGACATTGTATTGAATTGTTGGATTGTAGTTTTCAGGCTTCCAAATCGCAACGGAACGGGCATCTACAAAGGCCGAGGTGAAAGAGGGAATATAGTCGATGCTACCTCGTTTTACGGTTGGCTTTTGTGCCAAGACCCAAAAAGCGCTGCACGTTGCAATCAGCAATAAGGTTAGACGAATCATGGAATTAAAAGAGAAGCTATAACTGAAGGTAAATGTTGAATTTCGAGAGCCCTTACTTTGTGTTCGATTTCCTTTGGTCCGTCTGTAGATTCAATTTGGCATTTGGCTTGAAAAATAATATTTCCTTCGTCATAATGCTCGTTGACAAAGTGTATGGTGATACCAGATTCTTTTTCTCCGGCGGCATGAACAGCTTCATGGACAAAATGACCATACATCCCTTTGCCGCCATATTTTGGCAATAGTGCGGGATGTAAATTGACAATTTTATCAGGAAATGCTTTGCAAACGGCGCTTGGGATTTTCCATAGATAACCAGCTAAAATGATCCAATCAATTTGATTTTTAAGGTGCTCTTCAATCAGCTGATCGCAAACTTCACGTTCAGATTTTTGGATGATTCTTGTTGGTATTCCAGCATCCTTGGCATGTTGTAAGATTAAAGCTTCAGGTTTATTTGAAAGAACCCATGCAATTTCGACATGAGGGTGGTTTTCGAAAAATTGAATCAAATTTTTGGCGTTCGATCCAGTTCCAGATCCCCAAATTGCAACACGTAACTTGGACATATTAATTCTCCTTGAAAGTAGTGATGGTCATGGTTTGATTGTGTAATGCACAAGTTACACTTTCCATAATGGGAGAAATTTCACCATTGGAATAGAAACCGCAATATGTGGTGTTGTCACCGATTCTCTCGATAACGGCATCCAATTCTTCTTCCGTGCGCTGTCCCAAAACGATACGTCGACCCACGCATGAAATTAGAATAGCCAAATCAGGGTTTTCAATGATGTCATTCTGGGCAGCTGCATCTTCAGCCCCTTCAATGATGTGATCAAAATTGGCCATCATGAATTGCACTTTAGCACCATTTGGGATGTTTCCTGCAAAGGTCATAGAACCTTTTTCTTCATCGATGTTTAATATTGTCCTTACCAACATAGAACCGTCTTCTCCAATGATACAAAGTGGGAAAAGCAAGGCAGAACCTGGAAGCTCATCTGCACGTTCTCCCAAGTATCTTTTGTATAATTCCAATGCATTGACATTGTCCAAGGTGAAGAGCACATTTTTTTCGGCGGATGTAACTGTCCGAATAGGGCCAAACTCTGTCCAGCCCCCCTGCGAGCCGTGAGCTACCTGTATAGAATCTCCATAAAATCCAATGGAAGCCATGACACCGGGTTGGGCCACCTCGTTTACGCCAACATAAGTTTGAGTAAATCTTCCAGAGTCCCCAGCAAGACCGCCGGTTACTATAACATCCTGCGGGACAATACTATTTACACCTTGAATCAAAAAATCACCATTGGCAATGGTACCTTCAGAAAGGATCAATATACTTTTTAAATCATCAGCCAGCATAGCATTGGCCAAATGTTGACCACATTCAAAACTATCATCTGTATGTCTGATGGTTTGACGGTGAATTTTAATTTTTGTTTTTTCCAGTTGTATAGAAGTACAAACGGCGCTATTGTCTAAAATTTGATCACCCGCAATTTCACCCGCGGTGCTGCAGAAAATAATGTCAGCTTTGGGATAATGACCTTTTAATGAGTCGTATAAATCTTCTTGATTCTTTAAATCGATACCAATGAAACACAATACCAATTGCGCATCATGTAATTGAGGCTGTCGGTTATTCCAAAGAGACTCAGCTGTCCAAATCGTTTGTTCCGTTTTCATCTCCCGAAGGTACTCAATTTAATCAAAAGGCTTTTATTCTTTTGTCTAATTCTCGTCATCGTTTACCTTTGTTGGTAGAGCAAGAGGTATGTCAATAATAGTCAAAAATGTAAGTAAGCAATATGGAACCCAATGGGCATTGGATAATGTGTCATTTGAGATTCCAAAAGGACAGATTGTGGGTTTCTTGGGACCCAACGGTGCGGGCAAGAGTACGATGATGAAAATTATTACCTCTTTTATTCCAGCTTCGGCAGGTCATGTGGAGGTCAATGGTTTTGATGTTGCGACCAAGAGTATGGATGCTCGAAGGATTATCGGATACTTACCAGAGCATAACCCTTTGTATTTGGAGATGTATGTGAGAGAGTATCTTGCTTTTATGGCGGGTATTTATAAAATGGACAAGGTCAATCAAAGGGTCGAGCAAATGATTGAGCGCGTGGGATTGGGAGTTGAGGCGCACAAAAAAATTGGCACATTATCCAAAGGATATAGACAGCGTGTAGGCCTAGCCCAGGCGCTGATTCATGATCCTCAAGTTTTAATTTTGGATGAGCCTACAAGCGGATTAGATCCCAATCAATTGATTGAAATTCGCTCTTTGATTCAAGACATGGGTAAAGAAAAAACAGTTATGTTTTCAACCCATATCATGCAGGAAGTAGAGGCTATTTGTTCTAGAGCTATTATCATTAATAAAGGCAAGCTGATTGCGGATCAATCCACACAAGACCTAAAGAAATACGGAACCACAACAATCATCCAAATTGAAATTGGCGATGAGGTTTCTGCTGGTTTTTGGAAGTCTATCGAAGGTGTTGATGAAGTTAGAAATATCGCCCCAAAGCAATGGGAGTTGGTTACTCGTGTTGAGAGGGATTTAAGAAGGGATATTTCTGATAAGCTCTCAAAATCTGGATATTTGTTGTTAGCCATGTCGGTAAAAGAGCAACGTCTTGAGGATATCTTTAAGGATTTAACCAACAAGAAGTAATGACTTATCCTCTTCAAGATTCAGCTAATCAATTGCTCGTATATGCGACTCTTGGCGGTGTCATCAGAACAATATTTTGGATTATCCTCATTTCTTATTTGTTGCGTTTTATAGCAAGAATGAGTGTTCAATATGCGATGAATAAGACCCAAGAGGAAATGCAACGTCAGTTTCATCAGCAGCAACAATATCAGCAGCAACAATACCAACAGAAACAATCCACTCGAAGTAAAGATCCGGTGGGAGAGTATGTAGACTATATTGAAATAAAAGACGAAAAAAAATGAAGAACGTTTTGATGAAAGCCATTCCCCATCTGATAGCCATTGCGTTATTTGCATTGATATCTGTGGCATATTTTTCACCTGTGATGGATGGTTTTACCTTGCGACAAGGTGATATTGACAATTGGAAAGGGATGTCAAAAGAGATTGCAGACTACCGCATGTTACATGACGGAGAAGAACCTTTGTGGACCGATGCGATGTTTGGCGGAATGCCGGCATATCAAGTATCCGTGAATCACAATGCTAATATTTTTAAGTATTGTATTGTAGCTTTTCGTTTGGGATTACCCGGACCCATTGGTATCTTATTTACAGTGTTGTTGGGTGGATATATCATGGGATTGTTCTTGCGCGTTCGACCATGGCTTTCTATGCTTTTGGGGTTAGCCATTGGATTATCGACAATTAATATTTTGTATTTGGGAGCCGGACACACAGCCAAAGTTGTGGCCATCGGATTTATAGCACCTATGCTCGGAGCTATGATTTATGCAATGAGAAATCGCTCTTTATTGGGATGGTCTGCTATGGCCTTTTTTCTGGGATGTCAGATTACTTCCAATCACTTGCAGATGACCTACTATGCGGGGATACTGATGGCGATTGTTTTTGTTTTTGAGTGGTCACAAATGATTTTCAGTAAGCAAGTGAAAGGTGCAGTATTGACACTAACAATGGCGATTGCAGCTACGGTTATTGCAATTTTGCCAAACGCCAGTAACCTATTGAGCACATATGAATACAGCCAATATACCACCAGGGGAAAAAGCGATTTAACTATTTCAGCAGATCAATCAGAAAAATCAGAAAAGGACCAACAAGGTTTGGCGGAGGATTACATCCTGGATTACAATTACAACAAAGGAGAGCGTTGGAGTATTTTGTTTCCAAATGCAACAGGGGGGGCTAATGGGTACTTTAAAATGAATGCACCAGAAGCAGTCAAAGGAGTGAAGCGGGATATCAAACCCATTGTGGAAATGATGGATCCTTACTGGGGAGGACAGAGCAGCAGCGGAGGAGCGTTTTACTTTGGATGGGCCACTTTTATACTCTCGATTTTTGCATTGTTCTTTGTCAAAGATGTTCTACGTTGGCCAGTTCTGTTGGTTTCCATTTTGGCTTTGGGTTTATCAGTCAACGAAATGACTCCACTCAATGATTTCTTCATCCATCATTTTCCGATGTACAAGAAATTTAGAGATTCCAAGATGATTTTAATGTTGCTCCCCATTGTGTGGGCTGCATTGGCAGGTTTGATGTTGGAATTTTGGTTTTCAGGACAATGGGTTTGGGAATCTGCGAAAAAGAAATGGATGATGATATCGGGCGCATTGGCCTTATTGGTGATCATTTTCATGGCGCAACCAGAGCTCGTTGGAAATTTTGAAGGAGAAAATTTAGCGGAAAAAATTACCCAGAGATTGGTGCAGTTTGAGGTGATTAAAAATCCTCAGCAACTGTCACCACAAGATATGGGTTTGGTTGATCAGGTTACTGGTGAAGTTATTGACGCGAGAAAGGTAATGTTTAAGGCAGATGCCCAGCGCGCATTGATGATTGTTGTATTGCTTTTGGGAACCTTGTTCGCCGCCATTAAGTTTGAGAAAATGAAATGGCCAGTACTTGTGATTTTGGCCTTGATCATTTTCGGAGATCAGTGGTCGGTTTGTCATCGTTATCTCAATAGTGATAAGGACAAAGGGCGATATATCCGTTACGCTAAAGCTTCAGAGCAATTGATTCCAATCACACCAACCAAAGCAGATTTAATGATTTTGGATCAACAATCTAAAAGAGCCCAGGGATTTGCAGAAATGGAAGCTGAGATTCGCAACAAAATGGACAATAGTGGGGACTGGAAAAATGGAATCAACGGCAAACTGAAAGACCAACTTGCGGCTTTTTCGGCTTTGAATTTAACCTCCCATTACCGCGTCCTTACTCTTCAGAATCCTTTCAGCAATGCGGATGTGAGCTACTTGCACAAATCCATTGGTGGATATCATGGAGCCAAGTTGAAGCGCTACCAAGAGCTAATTGAGTTTTGTATTCAACCTGAAATGCAACAAATGGTGGACTCATTGCAAAAAGGAAAAATGAGCAACGCTTTTAAGGGCACTCCTGTTCTGAACATGTTAAATACCCAATATGTAACTTACAGCGCGGAGAATCCACCCATTGAGAATCCGGATGCTTGCGGAGCCGCTTGGTTTGTGAATCGAGTTAGATCAGTAAAATCAGCGGATGAGGAGATTTTGGCATTGAGAGATATAGATACACGTCATGAGGCAGTAGTAAACCAAGAGTTTGCTTCAGTATTTATAAGCAAAGAAGTAGACTCTACTGCATCGGTTATTCTGAAGACTTATCAACCCAATGCAATTAACTATGAGGTAAAGTCTAAGAATGGTGGCGCCGTGGTATTCTCAGAGATTTACTACCCCAAAGGATGGATATGCACCATTGACGGTAAACCTGTGGATTATGCACAAGTGAATTTTGTTTTGCGCGGGATAACCGTCCCGGCTGGGGTGCATGAAGTGCAATGGAAATTTGAACCCGCTGTTTGGAAAACTGGAACACAAATGTCTTGGACGGGATCTGCTTTGATGTTATTGTTGGTTGCTGGAGGCTTTTTTTACGATCGAAAAAATAGCCTGAAAATGGGCAAACAATAATATCGGGTAGAGCACAGAAGGAAATAAAGAAGAAGGAAAATGCTGATAGGCAAAATTGGGGTTGGTATAACTCCATGCTTGATGCGCAAAAGGAATGGCGCCGTAACCGTGAATCAGAGTGGTCAAGGTTAGTGCAATAAAGATGATATGAAATACGAGATGAGCCTTTGGGCTCATTTTGTTTTTCAAGACAAACAGAATAATTCCGAGTAAACCCAAAATAATTTCAATGTGAAAAGGAAATACGTTGGTCCATTGTGGTATTTGTTTTTGTATGTACAAAGAACTTAGGCCTATTCCCAGAGGAACTCGTGAAGCTTGAATGAGCCAATAATAATTATTATTTAAACTATTGATCCATCGTTTTCCTCTCGGAGTGAAGTATAAAACAGCAGCAAATAGAATCGCAAAAAACCAAGGAAATACAAAATGGAACCAACCAGCGGTTCTATCCATATACCAGCGGTTTAGGCTTAACACACTTTGAAACAAAGCCCAAAGTACCCACAATAAAACTGCGATATGCGCTTTATTTTGTGTTCTAATTTCTGCGCTTTTGTGAATAATCGGTATCAAAAGCACAATGGCTAGCAAAACGCTAGTAACGGAAATGATGGTAATCCAAATGGGAATTTCTAACATGGTTAACTTTATTTTTTCAATGTCAAAGGTATTCCCTTCTTAGCTTTGACACCATGATGTTTGCCATAGAATCTAAGGAGGTGAAGAAAGGATGTTCGTGGACGGATTTTTTATGTGCTAAAGCAAAGGGGGAATTGGCTTGGGTGAATGATTTGCGGAAAATCCCCCAAGAATTTGAGATTTTTTTGGACTCCGTTTTTCTGAAAGAGGCCTACATTAAATCGATTCAAGAGGAGTACTCATGCTCTTTGGTTTTGTTTAAATACAATCAGCAACCTGCGGGAGTTGCTTTATTTTTTCTTTCTGAATTTTACACAGAAGATTGGAGAGGAGGAGAAGAGAAGGGAAGTTGGGCCACTTGGTTGGCCAAGAAATGGAGCGTTGCCTCACAAGTACAAAAAGTAATTTTGTGCGGAAATCCATTTGTTTCTGGACCTCATGGTTTTTCCTTTGATAAGGAATTGGGGGCTGATATCAAGTCAGAATTGTTATGCGAGGCCATGAATGAGGCTGTAGAACATTTCAAAAGGCAAGGACAAAAGGTGAGTATTTGCTTGATTAAAGATTTTACATGTTACCAAAAGGAGTTGGTTCTGGAGTTGAAAAAGTGTGGATTTGGTTCCATACCTGCGGATCCAATAATGGTTTTGCCGATTTTACCAAGTTGGAACAGTTGGGAAGATTACACTTCTGATCTCGTTTCAAAGTTCAGATCAAAGGCAATTACGGCCTACAAAAAATCAGCTGAAGTAAATTCAGTTTTTTGGAGTCTCCAGGAAATGCGGGACAACGAGTCTCTTTGGTATCCATTGTATCAGCAGGTATACGCACAAGCACAAAATAGATGGCTTCCTCTAACCGCCAAGGCTCTTTGTTCAATGAAGGAGAATTTGGGCGACACCATGATTTTTAGAGCCTATTTCTTTCAGACACAATTGGTGGGTTTTTCAGTTGCAATACTGGATGATGAAATGGAGGCTCACTTGGTAGGTATCGATTATCATGTAAACAAGGAGCTTTATTTGTATTCTAGAATGTTATATGATTTTGTAGCGTTGGGAATTGACAAAAAGGTAAAGCAAATTGTTTTTGGGCGAACAGCAGTAGAAATCAAATCCGCTTTAGGAGCAATGCCCGTGCAGTTTGGCAATGTTATTCGCCATTCTCAATCCATTCCCAACTTGTTTGTCAAATGGATGACGCAATTCTTGAATTACGAAACGGAAGACTTACGTGATCCGTGGAAGAATGATGCAGAGCGAGAATTAAAGCTTCGGTTACAAGAATGGATGAATCATGAATGAACGTAGGATTTTGCTCATATTGGCAGCTATTCAGTTTACCAATATTGTCGACTTCATGATCATGATGCCCATGGGGGATATCTTGAAAAAGGAATTGCTTATAGGTCCAGGAGCATATGGTGTTTTGGTGTCTTCGTATGGATTAGCAGCGGGTTTTTCCTCGTTTCTAGGGGTCTTTTATTTGGACAATTTGGATAGACGAAAAGCACTGCTTTGGGCCTACACAGGGTTTATGCTTGGCACCCTTTCCTCGGCCGTTATTCCAACAACTTCAGACGTCCATTTGAATTATTATTTGTTCATTGGAACCCGAGTGATTACCGGGTTAACTGGCGGACTTTTGGGTGGTTTGGTGATGTCTATTGTGGGAGACTTGATTCCTTTGGAAAGAAGGGGCAAAGCCATGGGAATTGTTACACTGGCTTTTTCGTTGGCTGCGGTATTGGGTGTGCCCATCGCGTTAATATTGGTAGATTTATTTGACAACAATTGGCATGTTCCATTTTACACCGTAAGTGCATTAAGCGCCGTGATTGGTTTGATGGCATGGCAAATTATACCGCCTATAAACGCCCATTTGAATAGAAAGGAGGCTTTTAATCCTATGGCAACGGTGCAAGGCGTTTTACAATCTAAGATTCAGCGAAACGCCCTTTTGTTTACAGTTTTATTGGTTTTGGGTCAGTTTACGGTCATCAGTTTTTTGACCCCTTATTTCATCAACAATGTGGGATTGGAGCAAAGTGAAATCAAGTACATTTATATCGCAGGAGGCGCAGCCACAGTGTTATCAGGGATTTCTATAGGAAAGGCAGTGGATAGATTTGGCAGGTTTAGGATATTTACTTGGTTTGCATTTTTATCTTGCGTGACCATGTTGGTGAATACCCATTTGCCCCAGGTTTCGTTGGCGTGGGTAATGTTCATTGCTCTGTTTTTCTTCACCTTTATTTCTGGTCGAATGATCCCGGCCAATACCATCATCTCGGCTGTGGTGAATCCCAAACAGAGAGCAGGATTTATGAGTTTGAATAGTTCAGCCCAAAGTTTGGCCTCGGGTACAAGTGCCATCATTGCAGGCGCCATTATTACCCAAGACAATGAATTTTCCCCATTGAAGAATTACCACATTGTGGGATATTTAGCAGTGAGTTTCACACTTATTTCATTGTTGATTGTTAGAAGAATTAAAAAATTATCTGCTCAAGCCCAAGCTTGAGGGTATAATTTCGCTGTATGCGTTTGATTGGACAAATTCCTCATCCCCATTTGCGGATTGTGATACATGAATACAATGGCAAGTATTTGGTAGAATTTGAAGGAGGTCGATGTCGACAGACATTCAAATTTGATAAGGACTTGTATAGTTTAGAGGGTGTTCAAGCTTGGGTTCACCAAGCTGAGCCTGGTGTGATGGAGAGAATGAACAGCATGCATGAAGACTTAAAAAAACTTTTACCTCAAACATGAAAAAGAATATTTGGATTATCGGAGTAATGGCTATTCAATTTGTTTTGATTGTCATTTTATTTTGGAAAACGGCTGGAGGCTCGCATGAAGAGAGTGTTGAGAATGTACCAGTGGCGAGCGCATTTGTGGATACAGCCAATGTTAAAGCAGCTGTAGTTGCTTACATCAACGGGGATAGTATCAACTCCCAATATCAGTTCATCAAAGACAAGGAGGCGCAATTGGAAAGTACGCTAAAAGGTGCAGACGCACAATTTCAAAAAGAATATTCCAAACGAGAAAAGGAAGCGCAGGAATTGATACAATATGCCAATAGCAAGCAGTTACCAGAGGATGAGGCGCGCACAGTGCAAGAACGTTTGGCCCAATTAGATTCAGAAATCCAGCAATTGGATGCAAAAATGTCCAATGATATTGCGGTAAAAAAGGAAGCCATGATGAAGGAGTTGAACAAGCGAGTAGAGAAGTATTTGGCCAAGTTTGCACAAAAAAAGAATATTGATTTTGTTTTGAATTATCAAGAAGGCATTCCGATTGTTTTGCATGGCAATGCAGCGTTTAATGTTACAGCAGAAGTACTAGCAGGGTTGAATGCAGAGTATGCTGAAGAAAAATCCAAGTAGTATGTTATTGTCCAAGCAGAAGTACATGAATGGTGCAGCGGAGTATTTGCTGTTCATGTGGCAGATGGAAGATTTGCTCAGAGCGGTACATTTTGATGTGGATGCATTAGATCCATTTATTTCAACCTATGTGCAGACTCCGGAGCAGTTTCAGGAAGAGAAGAAATGGTTTGTTCAGCTAGTTCGGGACATGAAGTCAGAGCGGTTAGAGCAGCGCGGACATCTTTCAGAATTGGATGAGATGATGACCGAGTTGACATATTTGCATCAGTCTTTATTGAAAGTATCTAAAGATCCCGATTATTTGAATTTATATCAAATTGCCAAGCCCAACATGGAGGAGTATTCTAGCAAGGCAAAAGGGATAGGAACCAATGAAGTTGAATTGTGTTTGCCAGCTTTGTATGGGTTATTGGTATTGCGATTGAGAAAGGAGAAGATATCAGAAGAGACCCAATCAGCGATGGATAGTTTTTCCGCTTTGATGTCAGGTTTGAGTACTGCATATTATAAAATGAAACAAGGCGACCAAAAAGCCGCCTTGAATTAACAACAACAACAACTAATCCGACATCCCTGTACGGACAGCATTTTTAAGAAAGCAAGCTCTGAGTCAAAAGGAATTGCATTTGCTGATTTTGACGGTTCAAGAATTCCAAAGTTTGGTCGTTTTCGAATTCTTGGTGGAA
>JACCDO011783844.1_pt1 | contig 21314 bp, 32 predicted proteins | sample 7446101 | NCBI WGS metagenome assembly JACCDO01 (sample SAMN15323440, study PRJNA562643) | freshwater metagenome | isolation source: river surface water | place: USA:Blue River Watershed | collected 2017-08-16
AGATGAGCGTTAGGCTCTCCGTTGAGTAGCAGTAGTCGATTATCTTTACTGTGACGGAAAAGATCCTCTTCAGATATCTTGGCTGAGCCGGACAAGAAGACTCTCGCCTCCTGAAAATGAAGCGCATACTGCGGGAACTCTGAGGAGAAGTCCTCTCCCTTTACGAAAAGAATCGTTTCCTTAAAGTGCTCTTCCTCTAAGCCCACCTTTAGAACGGGCTTTATTTCAAAGAACGCATCCATTCTTTGATTCGTGAGCTGTTTGAAGATGTAGCTCACTTTTTCTGCTAAGACCGCAGGCACAGCGATGAGTGGCTTAACTCCTCGGGATCTTGCTTCATAAGCGACCTCAACGAGCCCACCTATTTGACTAAGCTCTGCGCCAAGGCAGATCCACATCGAGACGTTTTGGAGCGGGATGTTGATAGATTCAAGCTTAGCTGGGATCCCAGGTCCGCAGCCGACGAGTACATTGCTCTGCTCGGACTGTACTAAAAAACAACTGGTTGCGTAAGGGTGGCGACAAAAGCTAGTCCCTGTTCCGACAGCCCGTATTTTCAAGCAGCCTCCAAACTCAGGCTCTGCCTGAAGATCCCATGCAAACAGCTTCGACAGCAGCGTGAATTCTTGGAATAGCCTCGCGATCGAACTTTTCTGAATCAAAGTTCCAAGCTCCGGCTGCGTTTTTAATCACAGCGCTAATGACTTTCATCTTCCAGTCATCGCGGGGCATGAATAGTTCAACTTGAAGCGTATAAGGAACGTGCTCGTTCATGATCAAAACGAGTTCTCTGAGCGCCTGCTTTACATGCGCATCCGTTGCTAGGTTTTTTTGAGGATGGATGGGAGTTAGATGAATCGCGTAGTTATTCTGATAGGTGCCGTGCTCTATCGATACGAGTCGGGACTCGTATTTCTTCATCGAAGCTGCTGGCTCTGCGCCCTGCTCCCCGCCGGAGAGAAAGTTTTGTACCTGCTCAGCTTTAGAGTGAGTTTGAATAACGCCTGCAGATTCAAGGGCATTAAAGAAGCTATCGTTCTGGGGTGCTTGAGCTTCATCTGGCTCAAAGAAGAACTTAGTCACGCGTTCTTGATCTCCACGAGCTTTTCAAAGAATCCATCCACTTGCCACTTGCCTCGGAGCTTAACAAACCCAAAGCCACTTTCGTTGAGCTTTTTTAGGTAATGAAGCTGAATGTTGGTGACGATCCCGACGCCTGGGTTCTCGGGGATGATTGACTGGATTGGGATCGCAACTGCGATGTCGGGGAAGCCGACCAGGACGACTCCGACGGAACCCGTCTCGTGCATGCGCTTCAGGTGTTGATACTGAAGAGCTGAGAGTTCGTGCTTTAGGACTAGGGATACGTCTTTAGCAGGCGGCTTTTTTACGAACTTAGCTTCAATAGAAAAGTAGCGGCCCTTCCAGGTGGCGTTGAAATCAGGGAGGCCTGCCCGGAACATGTCATTTGAAGTCCAGATCTCAGCAAGTGCCCCGTAGGTCTGGAGGAGGGCTTTCCTAAACTCGGTCTTAAACTCGGACTCATTCGTCGCCATAGATCTCTGCAACTAGGATCGCAAGGACTCTCATGCAGCTAAAAAGAAAAGCAACCCGAAAGATCAGCGAGAGGGACTGCTTTGTCTCCCAGTCCAGAGCGGGCACGCTTTACGCCTCGATCTCAAAGTAGTGCATTCTTAGGCGGGTCTTTAGGACCCCGTTTACCTCATCGACGCGGTAATAGCCGTGGATCCGGACGCGGTTGCCTACGGCAAGTTTCGTCATGCACTTATCGACGTTTCGGCCCAGAGCCTCGATCGAGATGATATTTACGTGTCGGGCGGCTTTTCCGTTTGCCAGCGTAAACTCTTCGGTGTTCTTTAGGGTAAATACGCAGACGCGGTTATTGTGGCGCGTCACTACGATGCTTGGTGCGCTCTCAATGACCCCGCTTGTAACGACGACGTTGAGATCGCTTGCCATAAAAAAATTCCTAAGAAGATACCCTAGAGGCATCATGCCTCTAGGGTATCGTACTACTAGCTAGTTTGGTGCGTCAACGATTGCCGCCGTCTAGCATTCAAAGACTGGATATACATAGCCTGCCCGACGTGGTGCGGGCACTTAAGGCTAGGGCACACTGTCCGAGTGCACTTCGCCTCTTGCGGCGTTCTGTAGAACGCCGCCTGAAAGCAGTGGAAGCAAAGATAGTCGATCCGAGGATAGCCCGGATATCTTGCCCTGTACTGCTCGCAAAGTGATCCTTTAGACACTTGCCGCCGAGAGTAGCTTTCGTGATGGTCATACATCACGTCATCCCGGCTATTTACCAAGATTTGAACTGCCTCTCCGCAGTCGCACGTAGGATTAAGTACGCCGTAGGAGTTCACAAGCGTTGAACAATGAAGTGAGCTTCTACATTTAGCGCATGTCCCGGCCGGCACCCCTGGCTCAACATCGAGCTCGCGGAGGGTGTAAACGTCCCAGCCATAGGCAAACGCAAAGCCTTGAGTCCCTTCAATGACTACAGGCGTCTGGGTTTCCGGATCCCACGTAAGGACTGCCTGATAGACGGGGTGGAAGTCGAGCAAGTACCTAACGGCATGCGGGCTCCTAAACCACATGAGAAAGCCCGTTACGGCAATTTTCCAAGCAAGCATGTCTTGATCTCTTGCGGTCTCAAGCATCTCGACACACTTCTCGTGATCCTCAGGTGCATCTGGGAACTCAACCCCCTCGTAGTAGCCTTCTTGCAGGTCGTAGACGATCTCCTCGATCCACTCACCTTCGAGTACTCGTCCGTCTGCAGCTACTCGGCCTTGTCCGCCGCCGATGATCTGCTGAAGTCGCCGCCTGACGTCAGTCGGAGTGACTTGCCTTCCTTCAGTGCTATGCCGAACGTAGTCCCCGCTTAGAACGGCCTGTACATCAGCCCTGTCGAGAAAACTCACAGCGTCGCGGTACTGTGGGAAGTCGTAGCCATGCACGACCCTGAAAACTTCCATTTTCTCAGGGTTAAGCACAGAGCCGCTTTTTTTGTGCCGGAACGTGCTCGTCAGCTCGTAGCCGCTACAAAGCTCCATCGGCATATTGACCAAGACATAGTACATGTCTTGGAAGTCCAGGTACCGAAGTAGGCTGTGTGCGATGTCCTCTAGATTTGCAAACTGACTAAGAGGCCTTACCTTGAAGAGCTCTAGGAGGTGATTTGCAAAGGCGATCATCCCTAGCGGAACCCCTGCACCTTCAAGAGGTCCGCAGGTGAGAGAGGAAGCCACCTCATAGAGAGGAGACTCTTGTTTTTGGAATCGATCTTCGGGGCTTTCGAAGTAGGTGTCGTTTACTCGCCACAGGGTTTGCTGCCTGGGGGCCTCGGTGTTCGCCCCAACCCCTCGGCCATTGTACGTGTACTGAGATGAACCAAATCCGAGTTCGTTTTGATGAACCGTGTTTTCCATAAAAATGTCCCCATGTTTATAAATGAAAAAGCCACCCTCCTTTTTGCAAAGAGGGTGGCCTAAACTTCTTATACCTAGTGTATGTTTAATTTTGCCTTAGTCTTTTTTGAAGCTCACGACTTCTGCTTCTGGAAGTCCGAGGTCGTTTTTCCCAAGCCGGTAGTGGATTGTGAAGTTTGTGGTCTTTGGTTCAAAGAAACGATCGGTTGCGGCGTGGGTTTTACCGATCTTCACAGACCCGCTTGCTTGAGCTTCCCAGCCGCCTCCGGGGAGTTCAGTGGTATGAATCGAGGTCGTCGTCACGGAGTCGTGCATGCACCAGAAAACTTCGTCTTTTGTGTTGAGCTGCTTAAGCGCGTTCTCGACTGCAAAGGGAAGCGCTTCTTTCGGGGAGTAGGTGACGGCTTTACCGGACAGGGTGACAGTTTTGATGAGCATTTTTTAGATCTCCTATTTTGAGCTTTTTGCGATTTCTTTTAGCGTCTTCTCTACGCGCTGCTGCTTTTCTTTCTCAGCGCCTCTGACGTGGCGGTCGTACTGCTTGGTGTAGACGGAGCGGTTTTTATCCTGCCCCATCTCTTTGAAATCCTTCGTGGTGCGGTTGCCAAGGTTGTGCTCATAGCGCTCACGAGTGGCTGAGCGGATCTGAGTTTTGCCGTTACCCATGTCATACTTATAAGCAACGCGTCCGTTCTGATCGAACTTGACCCGGAACATGGCGGGCATCCCTACGCGGTAGTCGGCAAGGCCTGTGCAGTAGCCGCATTCAACTTGGTCGGGGCGTTCTTCTGACTTAAATAAATGCTCGGCCCACGCGTCGCAGGCGTTGCAGTGAAACTCATAGAGGGGCATTTTTGAATCTCCAGATACTCGAAAAACTGTACCTGCGATGTTAAGTTAGCGCAATGGCGGACAGCCCCACACCCAGCGCGCGCGTCAAGTTTAGGACTGTTGCGCGGCTTCACTCGGGCGCCTACCAGGAAATTGCCAAAGACACGCTCGTGCGTTACGTGCGGCCGGAGTACTTGCCAGCGGATCACACTTTTGGCGACTACAACGAGGAGTTCTCGGCCGCTGTTTATAGCCCGTACGGGCTTGTCCTTATCGACCTGTTTGATCTTGAGCTCGATTACTACTGAGATCTAAAAAAACCCGGATGCTTGCCGAAGCGTGCATCCGGGTAATCAATCAACAGCCCGAAAGAGAGACAGGGATAGCGCCGATCCAAGCATTCTTAGCAGTTTTCTTTTTTGCTGCTTTCTTGGTCTTCGTGGCCGCTTTCTTTGCAGTGGCTTTCTTTGCAACGACTTTCTTCTTAGCGACCGCTTTTTTCTTCGTGGTTGCTTTCTTCTTAGCGACTGCCTTTTTCTTAGTGGCCACTTTCTTCTTTGCCATCTCTTGAATCTCCCCGCACTCAGGCTTTGTAGGATCCGAACCTCGTAGAGCGTTCGGTCACGATGTAAGGTTTCAATTCCTCGATCACGGCAGGCTTACCGAGCTTGAAAAGACCTCGGAGCTTTTCAGCTCTCCAGTCTTTGAAGGCATCAGAATCGTAGCCGTGCTTTTCAAGGAACCCTGCCAGATCAAGCTCTTTACCTGACTTGGCAGTTTCTTCCTGCATCTTACGCTCAGTTGCGTCCCAGTCAACCTTTTCATCACTCACCTTGAAGCCGATATACATACCTTCGATAGCAACTCCGCCATCTGGGGCAAGCGTCTCGATTGCTTCTTTTAGCTTCTTGTTAAGCTGGTCGTGAAGTACGCCGGTTACGCGAAGCTGCCTTGCTACGCGGACCATGTCGTCCACTGTTCGAATGTTCAGGTCGATATCTCCCTTAGCGTTTTGGAGCTGAACCTGCCTGAGTTCCGGGCATTCCTGAACCATGTGACAATAGTCACAGTGGCCTCCCGGAAGAGCCGGAAACTCTTGGAACGATTCGATCGCATCGATTCGAGTTTGGATCTCGTGCTCGATGTTCTCAATGTCTTCTTCCTCCCAATATACGGGGGAGGCGTAGAAATTAAGACGTGGGTGAGCGTAATGAAGCACCGTGCGAATGCGGTAGCCGGGGTAATGAAGCGAGGCAAGCCACGCATAGCAACCCATCTGGAAGTCATGGTCCGAGTTCGCGTTAGCGCTCGGAGTGGACTTGTGATCCAGGATAGTCACAATGCGCGCATCTTCATCGATGCTGAGCTGGTCTAGGCGGGCCCCGAAATAGATCTCCGGGTCCACCTGCCCAAATTCATCCTGGTACTCAGCTTTTGCATAAAGAGTCTGCGGGATCTTAGAGTCATCATCTAAGACCTCGCTGTACTTCTTCACGGCAAGAGCCACTTCGCAAAGAGTGTCCTCATTGGCATACGGACTGGGATTACCAATGTATGCGGTGCAGGACTCCTTGATCAGGTTCGCCTGCTCATAGGACGCAGGGTATCTGCCAACAGCTTCAGACACCCAAGCATCGAGCTCCTTTGGGGTAATGGTTCCCCCTTCGGTGAGTCTCTTTTCAGTGATCTTTTGAAGGACTTCGTGGATCGCACTGCCTCGAGAGGAAGCAAGCGCGTCCGATACGATCAGATCTCTCCGGATATACTTGCTCATGAACCGGGCAGGGCATCTAGCAACAATCAGTCTTGATGCGCTGTACGGCCCGTACTTGAGCTCGGTCAAAGAATAACTATCAGGGACAGAGTTAAGTGCATGTTTCATAATAAATCCTCGCACCTAACTTATACCGGAGTTCTGGAGAGAATTGTCGTCGCGATCAGAAGTCGGTGTAGTCGCCGCCGTCGTCTTCGAACTCGAGTCCGGTGAAGTCGATATCACCGTCTTCATCACCGTCTTCAAGAATCTCGGTGCCTTCGAGAAGATCGTCCATGCTCTCGTCGCTTTGATTCATGATCTCTTCGGCGAGTTCTTCAGGGCCTTTGATACCGGGTAGGTTATTGCTCATTTTTTAGCTCCTCTTTTAGTCGGTTGCACTCTGCGATAAAAACATCAAGGATTTCGGTTCTTACGTCAACACCCAAAACCATCAGAACGGTTACGTCGCTGGCGGTAAGCATCTGGGTTAATAGGTTAGGTATTGAAAGGCTTGCAGCCTGGACCGCACGGTCAACCGCATCTTTAGCAAGTTGCTCTAAAAATGCTTCACTCTGCGTGTCCAACTTGGGCCTCGTCGAACGCATTTACGAGTCGGTCGGACGCGGCGACGGCTCTTGGATCCGTTGCCGAGAACGGCCTTGCAGGATCAAGGGGAGCTAGATCAAGGATGTGGAGCTGCTTTTCGCCCGTCTCGGGTACGTAAGTGAACCCAAAATTTGCTCCGTGGGTGTGCTTCTTAGACCACTCTCGGAACAGAAGGTTAAAGTTAGAGACAATCCACGCAAGCTCGAGATCCGCTCTCTCTTTGTCCGTCATCATTAGGTCCGTCATGAAAAAAATGTCACCGTAGAGCTAAAAAGAAGCAAGCACCTTTTTGCAGGTGCTTGCTTCTTCCAGGGGGATTAGAACAAGCCGCCCTCGGTGGGAGGACCTGCTTGCTCTACGGGGGAACTCACTGGGGTAGGAGTGGGAGCAGCCGTAGCTGCCACGTGCTCCTCAACCTGGGCTCGGGTATCTGCCTGAGCGCGGGCTGCCAGCTTCTTTTTGTCTGCAGCGAGGACTCGCTTAAGACGTTCGATCAGGGCTTGAGCGTCCGGCATCCCTGCCGCGCTTGCACGCCGAGTCTCTTCGGTATTTTCCTTACCTCGGAGCTGAGCGATCTCCTCAAAGAGGCCGATTACGACGGGGTGGTTTGCCATCTCGCCGATGTGATCGTACTCTTGAACCGGGCTGTGCGTGCTCGGCTCTGCTTCGGTCGGATCAGGTGCTGGGAGCGCCTGAGTCGTGGGAGGGGCTTCTAGCTGCCCTGCGGGGAGAGTATAGCCAAGCTCTGCGTAGAGCTGCGGCATCTTACCCATCCGAGCGTAGGCTGCCTCTTGCCTGAGGCACATCAGGATCAGCCAGTCTTCACTTTTGATCTGCTCCTTAAAGTTCTTTTCATAGAACTCAAACGGAACGTGCTCTAAGTGAACAACAGGCTTCGGCGCTTTCTTGCGCTGGCCTGAGCTCGTCTCATAGTTCAGCTCCACGTCTTTCTTATAGAGCCGAAAAATCTCGCCGCCGATGTACCCTAGCTTCATCCGGCTCACGTGCTTTAGCGTGCTCATCACGTTTAGGACAGCGTTGATGGAGTTGTTGTCTAGCGTGTAGACAGAGAGCATCGAGTGCTGAGGGATGACCATATCCAAAGAAACATGCTCGCTGCAGTTTCCTTGCATAAAGTCAGGGCACTTGCGGTAGTTGCAGTCCCGGACGCGGGCCCGGTTGTAGTCCGGGTGAGCGGCCTGCCGGACGTAGGGGGCGTTGCCTGCCGAGAAGTAGGCTGCCTGCTGGCCGTCGCCCAGGCAGACCAGTTCGCTTGCCCGGTACTGCCTTAGGTCGTCTCGTGCGATCTGCGTGTAGTCGTGTGCATACGCAGCAAAGTAGATCTCCCCTGGTTTCTCGCCCAAGCACTCAGTCAGGCCGGGGGCGTCGTGGAGAAGAAAGTAAGGGGTGTTTTTAGGCATGTCCCTGTTCTTTTCGTCTTTGTACCCTGCTCGAATCTTACCTACGCGACGGGTCTGTGTAACGTCGGTCAAACCTTTGATTGCCATGTTGATTGTGTCTCCTTGAAAATCTCATACCTTAGATACTGCGCTTTTTGTCCCAACGAAAAAGGCATCCAAAAAATCCCTCATGAGGGGGTTTTCCGGATGCCTTCTACTTTCTGGGAGGATCAGAACTCTTTTAAGACTTGGTCGATCTTTTCTTTAACAGCCCGCAGCGAAGCCTCCACGCTTGCCCGGGTTTCCGAACCCACTGCGCTTCCCGTCTTCACCAAAGTGGACAGGCGGCTTCGCAGCGTTTCGTAGTCTTTCTTCAATTCGTTAATCAGGTCGTTCTTCTCGATGCCTAGCTTTTCCATCAATGCTTTGAACCCTCTTTATTGTTTACCTCGACGACAACCCCTGCTCCAGCGATGTTGTGAAGGAGTGCGCCTAGGATTAAAATAGCCTCACCCATTCTTACCTGATTTTCTAATGCTGCATCGAGCATTTCTTTTTCGGTCTTGCCGTACTTGGAGTTGGTTGCGTTTTCAGAGATTTTATCTAAAAGTGTTTGGAGCGCGTGATAAAGGTTCATGGCTACCCTCCTCCTTCGGAGGTAAATAGCATTTATTTTAACACGCGCCCCGAGCACCTTTCGCCGGTCATTTTTGTCCTGATGCTATTGATTAAAGTGCCGCTCGTGCTCTCTAACCCATCCTAATTTGATCTTGGACAAATTCTTCCCATACCTCTGCCACCGCAGGTAGGTTTCAACGACCGTTGAGTCCACAGAGTATTGAACACCGTGCTTGTAGACGTGGTTTAGCAAGGTGATCGGTAGTGAACACAAGTTCTCTGCCGGGACGGTCTTCTTGATCTCACGTCGCTTCTTGTTTGAGTACTGAGAGAGTGGCATAAGCCGGCACACCTCAGGCTCATCCGAACAAGCATAGAGCGTGGCGTTGATCAGGGCTCTCAACACCTTGGCCCTCTTCTTTGCCACCTCTTTTTGAACCGGAGATTGCCTCACACCGTCCCCGTTGATGTACTCGTCGCGCATCGTCTCAACGCGCTCCTCGATGAACTCCTCAACCGTCTTTGAGTTGAGCTCATCCAGGGAATACGCGATCCGGAAAATAGCTCCTATCGTCCCCTCAACCGGCGCAGTATTAAAGTAGTTGATGACAAGAGCCTTTGTACCTAATGACTTCTTATCATCGCCTACTAGCGACAGTGCGTCTGAGGATCCGATATAGACTAGCCCGCCCTCTACATTCTGGGCCTCGTCACGAATGGCTGTCCCGTCCCCAAAGACGAAGTAACCTACGAACTGCTCGGGCAGATACTCGATTGGGATCTTGCGGTCTAAGTTCGCAAGCGCCTCCGTGAACTCGTTCGTAAGATAGAAGGTCTTACCGCTTACGCTCCGGAAGTGGCGAGCAAGCACTAGATGCCTAAAGCTATTCTCACCTACGGAGTCAATCAGATCCTTTGACGCCTCGATCCTCGGGTACTCGCCAGGGATCAGCGCTATCTCTGAGAATGCTTTTTTGTAAAACTCGATGACCATGGGGTTGCCTCTTGTCCCCATAAAGATTTCAGGCGGAATAACACGACTTAGTTTCATACTCTCTGGCTCCCTCCAGATTTTGGTTTTGTTTACTTCTTTGGCTTTATCGTGGGAATTCCACGCTCAGCCAGTGCTTCTGTTTTGTGCTTCTCGTAAATAGCATCCGCTCCATGCACCCGGTAAAGTCTTGCGACATTGGCAACCGCGTGTAGGAGCTTCTTTAGTTCAATGTTTCGCTCCACGTCCTCATCTGTGACGCGAAGCAGTTCTTGAACCGCTGTGTAAACTCGCCAGTATGACTTCTCTTGGTCCGTCATTACCCTGCGATTTTAACACAAATTAGTTCAGGTGAAGTAGCCGCTTTCGTCTCCGGTATGCTCGCTGATCCTGACACGCGGCTTACCCGGTACAAAAGTCTTACTTGCTCCCCGAGGCGCTGCAAGCCCACCGTCCGTACGTCCGTACGGGCCGTAGGAATCATAATGCGGCTTCTCTTCTTGATAAGGGGGTAGCTTATCAAGCTCGGCCTCATCTAAGAATCGCTCCGCATCAGAGCCTACGTCAGGAGCGTTGATCTCAAACTGAAACATGCTTGTGCCCTGAGGAGCCACCGTAGCACGGGCCGCGGCTGCTTGAGTCTGAGCCGGCACGGATTGCTTTGGCATCATCTCAGCGAGAGCAAGATTTTCCTGTGCGTCGTCGTCTCCAGACAACTGATGCTCGTCGATATCTTCTGCGGCCTGGACTGCGTCCTCTTCGTCGGCCTCTTCAGCTGTCGCGATCCTCACTCGAATGCCGTCAAGCTCAGATAGCTTCTCGACAATCCCTTGCGTCAGCACACGATCAAAGTGTGCGGAGAGTTCAGGCTCGACCTGAGATACGAGCAGTGCTTCCAATTCCTCAACCGTTGTGTTTGAGAGCATGGCAAAAGACTTTAGTTTTTTCAGCGTCTTTGCCGGAAGCGTGAGTTTTAGCGTCAGTTCAAAGGTCGGCTCTTGAGTTTCCATTATTCAATTTCCTCTAAAAACTTACCATACCGAGAACCCAGGGTGGCATAGTCAATGTACATTTGTTCCTGGGTGGCGTCCACATAGGCTTCCCGAATCGAGACCTGAGTTAAATCAAGATCAGGAACGAGCTTAAGCTCAAAGTAATCAAACCCGCCGGTCACCGTCATCCCACGGCACTCACAGCTTCTACGGTCATGCCGATACCGGCTATAAACCCAGTAACAGCAGCGCGGGCACTTAGCCTGACAAGTGAGTGTGCTCGGTGCGCGAGTGTCGGGCTCTTGCATAGGCTTTCTGCTAGACCTCTTTTGGAGCCGCTTTTTTAGTCTTCAGGTAAGTGAGGAGCTTCTGAAAAGCCTCATCCTCAGTCTCGCCGACCAGGTCGCTAGGACGCATCGAGTAGTCTAAGTACTTGGCAATGTACTTGCCGCTCTTTAGCTTCTCCACTCCGACCGGACGGCCTAGGATCTTCTCAAGTTCCTCGCGCATCGATGCCCTCAAAGTCACTGTCTAGGAGTTTCTTGAGATCAATGATCCGCTGCGCATCTTCAAACTTCTCGTCCACGAGCACGCGAAGTACGCTTTTCGGATTCTCAACCGGCACAACCATTTCGACTGACACGGCACTCATCCCTTCAAAGAAGAGATAATGGCGGTCAGACGACTCATCAAAGGCGTGCGCAATCAGCTTCTTTCCTAAAAACTCATTCAAGGCTTGTGTCGTTGTTTTCATAAAAAATCCTCAGTCAGTGAAATGTCTTTCAGTCCACCCAGTACGTCGTCGAAGGGCTGGGTGACAAGAAGCCTTCCGCCGTGGCGAACTGTGCTACCTGCAGCCTGGGCAGTTGCCTGCCTCCAGCCGAAAATATCTCCGTGCATGTTGTCAACGTAGTGCACAAACGCTGCTTCAGGAATTGCCATGTCCACAGGGCTGCCGTACTCCATGCACCCGTGGTGAGCCAATACAACGTGCATCATGTGATCACGAATGATCTCAGGAACCCCGTGCTTGTTGGCGCTTTCAAAGATGAGTGCGCCTGTCATTGGGATATGCGGCACAAGTCTTCCTTGAAGAGTCGGCTGAAAAGTTCCCCCGTGCTCATACTCAAAGATCTTCCCAAAATCGTGGAAGATGAGCCCAAAGATACAAAGATCTTGGTTCAAGGTCTCGCTTAAGAACTTAAGCCTAAAGAGGCTTCTTGCCATCTCGACCATCTGATGGGTGTGCTCAAGGAGTCCGCCCTGAAACGCATGGTGCATCGTGGTGGCGGCAGGACACGTCTTAAACGCTTCGTGATAGCCTTGCTTCAGTAGGAGATCATAGGCCACGTTTCGGATATGATCGTTCTTCATATCGTAGACGGCGTTTACGATTTGATCCCACATCTTCTCCACCGAGTAGCGGGTCGTCTTGATGAAGTTCTCGTCTGAGGTCGATTCCCTCTTCGAGATTGTTTCGATCACGATCTGCGGGGAGCCTTGATATTCGTCCACCCGGCCGCGCACTCTTACGACGCCTGAGGGGATCTCTTTTCCATCCCAGTTCCAAAAGACTGCAACCAAGCTTCCTGACTTATCGCAAAGCAAGCAGCGAATAAACGGCGTACCCCGCTTCGTGGTACCCGTCTTAACGTCGCGAAGAAGGTAGTCTTCGTCTACTTGCTGCCCGGCTTGGAGGGAGTGGACGTCTACTCTCATTTTGCTTCCAGCTCAGCTTTTGCCACATCCAAGTAGCGAGCCGTCAGGCGTTTGATATTATCAAACGTGTTCAGGTAGACGCTCTCCTCGCTTAACTCGGGCCTTTGGTGAAGGATCACAGCAAGCTGTGTGGCAAGGATATGGAAGCTTGCGTTTGCTACGATATTGACTTGAGCTACGGGCAGGATCGCGGCTCGGGGGTTTGCGATCTCTACTTTCTCGTAGAGGGTCGCCTCAGAGCTTCCTTGCTCTTTTGGGAGTTCCCGGTACTCGGTAATTTTAGGTGCAAAGAAGGTGTGGAGTTGATCTCCCACCGCTTTAAGTAGTTCCGCTTCCGTCAGTTCCATGAACTCGATTGTTTTCACACGAAAATTCTTCTACCGCCCGGTAAAGCAGGTCAAGTGAAATAGGCAAAAAGATCCTGTCTCCACGAGATGATCGGGCACGCAGGAAAGCCCGCTGCCGAGAAGGGTCGCCGTGAGTGCCCTTCTTACTGAAGATGAGTTCCACCTCGGAATCTTCGCTGAGAGGACTTGCTTTCATCGACTGCGTTAGCTCCCGTATTTTCTCCGAGCAGTAGCGAAGTTTTTCTTCGTGGTAAGACTTCGCTTTCTGTAGCTCGCAAAGTTCCGCGATCTCAAAATCCAAAAATAGATCCGATTGCATATGGGGTCTCCTTCCCTTTTGAAAAAGGCAACAAATACTTGTTTAAGTGCAAGCTGAGAACCAGCCCTCAGTGAAGGTCTGACTCGTCTTGCTTTGCAGGGGGTGTCGAAGGCACACCTTTCGGTTTCTTCTTCTCTTGCTCGTAGAGTTGCATGACGGCGTCAAAAGCAGACACCATGTAGCGGGGGATGTTTAAGCCCCCATCCTTCTCGCCCATCTCCACTAAGCGGCGCGTCATAAGCGTCAGAAGAGCGCTCAGTAAAAGATCAGACTCCTGGTCATAGCCTTCGACCTTTCCGTAGATCTCGGGGCGTGAAAAAAAGTAAGACGCCTCGCGAAGAAGGTGCTTCATGAGGTCGTCTTGAAGCTTTGAGCGGATGGTCTCTTTATCGTCTGCCATCTTAGGCTTTCGTGGACTGCGTGGCTTTTTGCCGCATGTCCAGCACTGACCAAATCATTTGAGTTCCGCCTTCTCGGTAGAGAGCGTTTAATTCGCGGTAAGTCATGCCGTAGGATTTTTCGAAGTGTGGGCCTTCAGGGAAACTCTTCCAAAAATAAGCGGCCTCAAGTCCGTGCGAGCGGCCTAGCTCGGCAAGAGCTTTCCAAGGGTGCTTCTGCGACCAGCTCCACTGCCAGCCTGGTTTCACTTCGTCGCCATCAAACACCACGTCCACGGCAAGCCCGTAATTGTGCATGCTCATGCCGGCTGGTGCATTTGTGACGACAAGTTTCTTATCAACTGTCTTTAGAGTCTTTGGATCCCTGCCCTTTAAGTAGAGCGCGTGCTGCTCTTCAAAGGTCCTGAGGCCTTGAAAGACACTGACTGCCATGCCTTTTTTCCTGGCCTCAAAAATAAAGAGCCGCACCATTTTGGCAAAGGGTGGGTAGAGGAGCTTTAGCTTTGCCTCGAGCGCTCCTTCAAAGGTTGCAAACTCTTGCAACGGCTTTGCAACTTCTTGCAACGGCTTTGCAGCCTCGGCAGTTTTTACCGGCTGCTCGGGGGCCTTAGGAGGTTGCACAGGAGTTTTGGGTGTACTGCTTGCCATACTCGGAGCCTCACTCAAAGGGGCCGGCTTGGGCTCGGGTTGAATACTAATCGCAATAGGCGCTGGGGATTGCGCCGCCTTCGTGGCGACGAGCCTTCTCAGCACACTTAAAATGGTAGTCATTACCTTTTGGAGCATCGACGCGCTTTCCGCAAAATTTACAGCTCGTACGGCACTTAGAGCACACACCGTAGCGGTAGTAACCTTTTCGTGAACAGCCCTCACAAGGGGCCATTCCAGCGTTATCGTCGTAGGTGTCTAACTGCGTACTCACTGATTGCAGTATAGCGTAATTATTCCTTAACCAAAAAGATTCAGTGAGGGGAGAAGAATAAATAGAACCTCTCCCCTCACTGACTTCTTAGCGTGTGGCGATCACTTCAAGCTCTGTTGCTTTTGAGCTGACTTGAGCAACTAAGATCTGAGCGCCTTCGGGAAGTTCGCTCTGAACGGTTGCGTCAAGAAGATCGTAGTCGTCTAGGAAATAAAGGCCTGGAGCTTTTTTCCCAGCCTTCTTTCCGTAGAGGCTCTGAAGGGTGCTTGCGATTGCAAGGTCAGCCCTCATGCGCCTTCCTGTGGAAAGAAGATGATACGGCAGACCCGCATCTGAGGTGACAATGAGTGTCCCTTCGACAAGCGAGAACTGAACGCCTCTTGTCTTCAGGCGATCCAGAATCGTTTGTGCTTCCAGACGCGGGAGCTCTTGAAGCGCATCCTCTAGCTTACCGAGAAATAAAAGGCTCTCGGTCTTCTGAGCGATACTCTCCTGAAGAGTACTCTTCTGAGCTTGGTAGGACGCACCCTTTTGAGCAGCGTGCTCAAGAGCGTACTTCTTGCCGACAAGCTCCTGAAGAGCAGCTTCGATCTTCTCAAAAGAACCCTCAGGTGCAACCGGTGCCTCAGGCCAACGGATCTCGCCTACGACACTTTGCTCAAGCCTTGACTTAATTGCCTGAGAGCGGGTTTTCCACATCTCTAGATCAAGCTCGGCTTTCCTAAGAGCATTCCCTGCGACAAGGATTTCCTTACCGCACTGAATGGCCCGCTCCTGAATCTCTTTGTTGTGATCGGCAATCTCCCTGGCAAGTTGATTGTAGGCGTTGATTGCGTCCTCGCGTTGTTTGATAACGGTTTGGCGCATCTTCTCCGTAACGACTCGTCCACAGCGAAGGCAGGTGGCTTCATCCTGAAGCTCAAAGAGTGCGGGTTTCTCGGGTAGGGGTTTTTCTGCCCGTGCAAGAGAACCGCTCTCACGGACCAGCTCCTCGTAGCGAGTTCTCAGTTCTTGAATCAAAGCAGCGCTTGGCTCAGGCCCAAGTGCTTTTTGCTCCATCACTGCCTTGTCGTAGTCGGCTTGCATCTTCTCTTGGCGAGTTTTCAGATCCTGAGCTCTCGCTAGAGCAAGCTTATAGGCTTGAAGCTCGCTTCGGTAGAGTTGGTGCAGTGCTCGCTGAGCCTCGTATCGCTCAATGTTTGCACTGAGATCTGCTACTTCAAGAGTGTTCGTCTGAAGCATCTCAGACAAGAAGCGATCGATCTGAGCGAGAGCCCCCATGTCTGAGGTGACCTGGTTACTGAGCTTCCGACGCTCGACCGTTACTTGGGCAAGATCACTTCTTAGGTTCTCTAGCTTCAGTTGCGTGGGCGTGGTTGCAAACTCAGGAAGAAGACCTACAAGAAGTTCTCTACGGTCCACGTGAGCGACGGCTCCGATGACTTCGAGTTTTCTTGGATCCGGGAGCTGCATGAAGTAGCCAACGCTGACCTGTGAGAGGAAAGTGTCGGCACTCATTCCGAGTTTCGAGGTGAGTCCTGATTGATCCGCACTCGTCGGAGGAAGTCCTTTGAGCGAGACTTTGATCTTAGCCGTTTTCCCTCGCTGCTTAGAGCGGTGGATGGTGGCCTTATCGGTGGCGAGGGTTACTTCGGTAGTGTCCTCGCCTAGGGTGATCAGGGAGTCGGTGTCGCGGTTAGTGCCGCTTAGGTCCACGCCGTAATAGGTAAAAGCAATGGCGTGGCCGACGGTGGTTTTACCGGCTTCGTTTGGACCGACGAGTCGGTTGATGCCGGGACCAAAAGTGAGCGTAGTGGAGCGCTGGCCCCGAAAGTTTTTCAGGGTGAGTGAAGTAAGCATGGGGGATGGTTTCCTTTACTTGTAGCTTGTCTTGATTTCGAAGCTAAGTTTTCGGCCGGTTTTGTTCCCGAGGTTGATGATCTTCACGAGGTCATCGACGCGCTCGGTGAGGAGGCAGGCCGCGATGACACAAGGATCTTGGTCAAGGGCTGCGGCCCACTTGATGAGGTGCTTGGGATGGACGGGCCTTCGGCCTAGTTCCATGTCGTTGAAGTAGGCTGGGGTGACGCCGATGGTGCCTGCGACTTGGTTGGCGGCGCGTTCTTGTTCTTTTCGGATTCTGCGAAGGGTCTGGTGTAGGGGCTCGGTCGTGGTCTTGGTGCTCATGATTTAAATTCTCCTGTCTAGGAGACTTATACCCGCGAGCAGGGAATTTTGACTTAGTGAAGTTTTAGTGAAGGTCGCGAATTTCGAGGTGGGAGGAGAGGACTTTTCCTGACGGGTAGTGGACGAGTTTACGGAGTTCGCCTTGTGGGGTGGAGAAGGAGCAGACGAAGGCATCAAGAGAGGTGGCGGTGGAGAGGAACTTTTGGATGGCGGGAGGGGAGCCTAGGTAGGTGATGGAGTGGGTGAGGGTGGGTGCGTAGGTGAGGGTGTTGGAGTGGAGGTGAAGGTGGAGCTCTGAGGGGGTGTGGGAGACTTGGATGAGCTCAGCGTTTTGGAGAGTGATGAGGGGGGCATTAACTGAAAAGATTGCGACAAAGCCTGGATAAGTGAGGTGGGCGTCGGGGTGTGGGTAAAGGAGCCCGATGCGGCAAATGGGGTTTGGGAGGGGTCGTGGGTCGGCGAGCTGAGTGAGCATGGTGGGGAGAGATGGTACCAGCCGGCGTGGGAGTTCGGGGAGATCTGTTTTTTAGGACGCGTTTTTAGCGTTTCGCTCGGGTATTAGGTCCCCTCCTCTGGCATGGGTGTTGCATGCTAACGCACCAACTCCTGACTAGGGGAGTCAGAATGCACCGCGCAATGCAGTGGGGATTCTCACTGCATGCAGTGACTTTTGACGCACCCGTGACTGCATTGATTTTCAGTATAAGCCTTTGAACTTGCTCTTAAATTCTATGCTGCACCGCGCAATGCAGTCTATGCAGTGGGTTTTTTTAAAGGGGTCTATCTGGAGAAAAAAATGATTTGTCCGGATTTTTGGAAAATAAAAATTTTGCATATGAACTCTTTATCCTATGGCACTGCATAGACTGCATTGCGCACCGCAGCACGAAATTCCGCTGTAGGAGCACTGAGTTAACGCGTCGCGCAATGCAGTCACGGGTGCGTCAAAAGTCACTGCATGCAGTGGGATTTTCACTGCATTGCGCGGTGAGTCAGGAATATGCCAAGCGGACTTAAAAAAAATCTCCGGGGGGAGAAATGCTACATCTGACCAAAACGCTTCTTCTTCGAGGCCTGCTTTTCCTGCTGACCCAAGCGGTCTACGTCCTCGATTGCAGCCCCGAGCTCTTCCTCACTCTGAGGCACCCAAACCTTCCCCACAGACCCTCGCCACAGGTCCCCATTCCGAAGTAACACCACTACCTCAGACTGCGACGGCCGCTCCACCACCGTCCCCGCCTGACCCGTATCCACCATCACCACGCTACCCTCGGTGAGTGACACTCATCGCCTCCCCATGCGCTCGTGCTTACTTTTTAAGGTGCAGGCGCTCTCGCCCGCTAAACCTACGCTGCTCCGCTCAAGCCTCAGAAAGGCGCTCAGAAAGCACGTAAGTCCGGTGTCACACCACTTCGTCCCGTTATATTTGGACGTCCAGCCTCTCAAGGAGAGCTCTCCCTCGCAGGCCCGCAGGTGTCGCGAACTACTTAAGCTAACCATCTCGAGTTACTAATTGTACGCTACTTTTCTTAGCTTCATACCTGAATCTCCCATAACAACTCCGACACAAGCCTCGTGCATAAGCGTTATAATCACACTGAGTGCATTTATTTCCCTTATTCTTAAATTCACGGCTCATCGGACGATCATTCATCAAACGATAGTGATGACGACTACAGTAGCCCTTCCTCACTGCCGGGCTCTGACACGCCATGTAGCAGCAAGTTTTTCCCTTATTCACAAACTCTCTTTCAAACGGCACGCAGTTCAAATACCTCGCATAATGTTTCCTGCAGTAGCTCTGGCAATACGCCGGACGACCGCAGTCCTTCAGTGAACAAACCTTTCCCGCATTCTTAATAAGCGCACGCTTCAAACGCCGCCCATCAATATCAATCGACCCCGTTCGGTACATGGACGAATGCATCCGGCAGAACCCTACGTCTCTTGGAACGCCCTCGCACCCACGCACCTTGCACCGATCAGTCTCCCGGTCATAGCCTGCAACGCGCTTCCTACGGCCCGTCTCAAAGCCGTCAAAGTCCATAAGCCCACGTCGATACAAAGAATAGTGAGACTTACAAAACCCCTTAATAATCCGGGATTCCTTGTCACAGCGGTGGACCTTGCACGTAGCATCAACACTGTAACGAAGGACCTTCTTAAAGACGCGATCTCCATTCGGGAGAAGCGTCCCACTCCTCATCTGCGAGGAGTGCTTAATACAGAGCATGTTCCGCCTAGGCCTCTCCTTACAACCAGGGATCTTGCACACCGAACCTCGGTAGCTCCCCACTCGCTTAGGCTCCTTCAGCACCACAAGATCCTCTGTCATGTAGCCACGCTCAACCCACTTGCGGTGCTTATTGCATAAACCAAAGCGCTGTAATTTCGTTGTGAAACAGCCTGCAAACCGACACTTCTGCATCTCAACCTCCAAAAAAAAGAAACGAGAGAGTTCCCGGCTAGAGGAGGGGGATAAACCTCTAGCCGGGAACTCTCCTTGGGGTCGCAATACAATACTAAGCCTCCACGCTTAGCTCGCCTGCGCCTCCCGATTAAACGTGTGGTTAAATAGCGCGTTCAAACGATCAAACCGCGAAATCTTACCACTCTCAAGGACCTTATTATTGTGTGTCACCACGTAAGTGAAGGCGTTGTACAAGTCCCACACCGTATCGGCATCCGTGAAGTAACGCTCATTCTCCTGATACGCCCGGCGAGTCATCAGTTGCAACTTAAGCCCCTGATCGACTAAATCACTGATCTCCTGGCGGGTATTAAATCCCCTTTCCGACCAGGCTCGCCACGAGTCTCCTTGCCGCTGGAAAGCATCAAGAAGAATACTGGGTTTTGGGAACGAGATCCCCTCATCAAAGGAGTTCCCGATGTGCCTGTGCTTAATGCCAAACAGCCCATCAAACGCAGTCGCCCCGTTTAGGCACCGAAGCACCATAGCGCCTAAGTGAAACTCAAACGGAGTGGAGGTGTTGTAGGAATTGATCGCATAGGTCCGTAGCGAGACAACGTCCCCTACCGCACGATTTCCGTTCATCTTATGTCCCGGAAGATCAAGAGCGATATCCTTGAAAGTATGAGTCACGACAAGCCGTGCCCCGTCTTTTTCAAGCGTGTACCGGCTAGTCGCTTTACCCAAAACTCGGATGAAGTCCTCAATTGGAGAGACTGCGTCTTCGTGGCGGATCAAGCGGTAGCGGTCACTTACTGCCGACAGAACCTTAAAGTTGTCCTGCCTGACAACTAGGCGGGTTCTTGGCACTTCGTTCCCCCGTGAATCAAAAGCAGGCTCAAGCGCTACAGGGAAGCGGTAATCGTCTTTTCGTTCAGCTGTTGCCAGACGATAAGCGGCATTACCAACGTGCTCAGGAAGTTCAATCATTTGGATCATGGTCTATTCTCCTTCTGAAGATAAAGTGCACTGCTAAAGATCTTATTCCTGCGACATGGATTTTTTTGCCTGCTAAATTTAATGACACTTTCTTAAGACGCTCGCTATAATCGAGCAACTTATGAAGCTATCTAAATTCGGCGCAGGGTTATTCTTAGTGGTACTGGCTTTCACAGCGGGCTGCCCAGAGACGTCCCTTCAGGTGCCTGGTGCGGGCCCTTCGCCCGGTGCTTGTCAGTGCAGCTGCCCGATCACCGAAGCATCACCGCAGCCGAGCCCGAGCGCTTCAAGCACTCCCGCAGCAACTCCCTCCCCCGCAAGCCCAGACGCAGTGATTGAAGTCATCCCTGCACCTAAACCCTCTCCTGCGGTCAAGCCGGCTCCGACTCCTGCTCCTGCCCCAGCGCCTGTCGAGACTCCGATCGTTAAGCCCGCGCCCACTCCGGTCCCTACCCCTATCGCGACTCCTGCGGCCAGTGACGGTCAGCACACCCACTATCAAGGCGCACTGCTTGATAAAACGACCGGGTATAATCCTCTCATTCCAACCGTCAAAGGCCCCGTGCGCGTTCTCGGAGACGTTCAACGCGCCCGGATCATCCTGCCCGAAGGACTTCTCATCCCGTGGAGAGGCACTGACTTTGAGCAAGTCACCTACTGGAGCGGACCCGCTTTCAAGAAGTACATCGACCGGCTCGACCCGGCCTCACGGGACTTTGACCCCACTCGCGGCTTCTACATCGAAGTCGCCGACTCTAAGCAAAAGGTCGTAAAGACCATCCTCACCACGACTTACGACGTAGACGTTCAGCCCCTCACCCCTGGCGAGACTTATACGGCCTCCATTTACGGCGTGGACGACAAGGGTCAGGTCGGCCTCCCTTACGTTGTCTTGCTGGCTGCAAACGCAGACCGATCCAATGAGCTTAAAGACTCCTGCACGGGTTTCTTGGACGAGTTCACCGAGTCGGCAGGTGCCTTTGACGAATTGAAGTGGAACACTGTTCTACGCGTCAATAACGGCTTCTCGTTTGACGGTGCGTTCGTGAACAATCAGTTCCACGGCCACTCCTCGATCTCGACTTACGGCCTAACTGATAAAGGCTTCTACAACGACCGTACTTTCTCGTCGTCACGCCCTCGCGGCATTTTCGACTTCACGGACAGATCCGGGAAAATCCTCTTCAGTATGGACGGGCCCGAAGGCGGTCGAAACACTTGGTACTTGGACCTCTATCCCGCAAGCCTAAACAACGGCGCGTTCGACATGCACGGACACGCCCGCGTGGGTGAATCTTCGACGGGCGAGTGGCCAGGTAACTTCCTTCGGATCTTCTCAGACGCTCAGCGGGTTGAGATCCAGC
>JACCDO010216216.1_pt1 | contig 21310 bp, 24 predicted proteins | sample 7446101 | NCBI WGS metagenome assembly JACCDO01 (sample SAMN15323440, study PRJNA562643) | freshwater metagenome | isolation source: river surface water | place: USA:Blue River Watershed | collected 2017-08-16
CCAACTCAGGTGGTGGCGGTGGAGCACACGGAAGTACAGGTGGTTCTGGTATAGTTATTGTTAGATATTAAAAAAGGGCTGTTATAGCCCTTTTTTATTATGTGGAAATGGACATTTACCTGTCCTAACAGCATCTAATTCTGAATATCTTTCTTTTAATGGTCTAAATGGATTGTTTTGTCGTAGTTCATTACACACGATCATTTCTTCCCATGGGGGATCTTGTTTAACTAATTTAACTTGATTGTCTCTTCTAAACTTAATATAAGACAACGCATCGCCTTTTTTAATTACTATTTTTTCTTTGGGTGTTTTGACCTCAAAGACCAATTCAACTGGCCGTGTCCATTTGCTTATATCGTATTCTCCAGGAATAACAGAAGTCTTTTTTGTAAAATCATTATAGTGCATAAATGCAGGCATTATTTCTATAATGGTCGATTCTGTCGCTGTGAAAATTGGAAGCCAATCTACACCTAATAGTGGGTAGGGGTTGTTACCGTTTTCGTTACTAAACAAGAATCTAGTATCGATCATAGTGTTAAATGCTTCTTGAGAAATATTTTCGCAGTATACTTTAACTAAATCAGTTTCTGTATCAACTTCTAGATCAATAGTTAAATCAAACGGAGCACAAAAGATAAATGTGTTCTTTAAAAAGTCAGTATGCGCTGGACATTTTAAATATGTTACACCTTTTCTAGATCTAACTACTTCTTTAGATAAGTTTTTAAACGGTTGATAATTTTCTGGAATATACGGTCTAACTGGTTCGGGGTGGTTAACACCGTTTAAACAACTTGTTGTAATAAATGACCAATTGATTATTTCCATGATCTTACTTTATTCAATTCCAAAACTCTATCTATTTCTGTACTATGGTGTCTGCCCCATACGTGTTTATTCTTTTCGTGTTCTACATAGTTACTGAACAATATTTGCCTTGCATGATCTTCTGGATACGGGATATTTCTTGGAGCAATTTTAAATCCCAATTGTTGTAAACACATGGACCAACTGCTACCACCAAACATATAATTGTATTTGCTGTCAACGGGAACTTTAATGTTAGGATTTAATAATCTATCTATGTAATGCAACATTCTTTCCGATGGTTTAAATGTGTCTTTGACATAATTCCAAAACTTGCTGGTTCTTAAATTGTTGGCGTAGTGCATACTAACAAAATCTACACAATCTTCGAATAATGTAACCATTTGATTATTAAAATTATTCACATCGTTTTGACTGTACCACTGTTCAAACAACGCATTGCTTAACTGTGTAATCCCAACAGTAATTAATCCAACACCTGTACTTTCTAAAGGCTCAATAAATCCGCCGCTAAGACCAATCTGGACAACGTTACCCGCCCATGGGTCTAGATTGTAATAGGGATCCCAGTTAATAGCACGGATGTTTTCTACTTTGATGCGACCATTCCAATAGTTTGCAAAATATTCTTTAGCTTCGTCTATGCTAGTTATATTGCGATTAAACACCATGCCGCTACCAATGCGTTCGTTAACACCAATTTTCCATATCCATCCGTGATCAACCGCATCGCACTCTGCATAAGGTTTAAATTCATTTGGCCGATCATTGTAAGGAACTTGACATACTACAGCAGTATTAACAAATAACCTATCCGATAAGTCTACACGCTTTTTAGATTGTCTAAGCACATGATGAAAACCAGTGCAGTCGATATACAGGTCTGATTTAATAACTGAACCATCTTTTAATACCAAATGATCTACAGTATCGTCGTTTATTTTTACAACGTTAGTGACATCAGACTTAATGATTTTAATTTTATTTTTTAATTTTTCTTGTATATAAAGTACTAATTTGCCACAATTAATATGGTATGCGTAGCCAGTTCCATTAGGATCACAAGAATTGTGTAAAACTGATGAAGTGTAACTACCAGTTGCGTATGTTTTAAAATCCATGTCCTGTGCTAAAGACCAAACATCCCACAAGTGATACAAATCGTCAATTCTTCGATTGCCTTTAAAGAATGGATGCCATATGTTATTACCGAGCTCTCGCCAGTTAGTAAACATAATACCTGATTTGTACCCAGTGTCTAATTTTGGAAACCAATCCTCAACAAGAAATCCGCACTCGGCCATGAATGGTTCAAAACTTAATAAAGTTGCTTCGCCCACACCAATGGAATTTCCTACTTCTTTATCTACAACTGTGATAGTTAATGCAGGATGATTTTTAAAGAGGTATGCGGCTGCTAACCACGCACTGGTGCCACCGCCAACAATAGTGATAGTTTCTACTTTCATATTACTACTTATGATTTTTTCCGTGACCAGCGATAATTTCATAAATATCGTGCTATGAGCAATATTAAAATTATAGACAACTTTTTAGATCCTGTTGAGTTTGAACAGATGGCAAAGTACGCATTAGGAATGAAATTTCCGTGGTTCTATGTTGATACAGTATCTTTGCCGCCCGATGAAGGATCTTTGATAAACGATCCCATGGCTGTAGAAACAGCAGGGTTGAATCATGTGATGTATGACGAACAATGGGACGTAAGAAGTTTTGCCTATGAAGCATTTGCTCCGTTTTTTAGAACTATGGAACAAAAACTAGCCCTAAAAGAACGGGATGTTATTAGAGCTAGAGCAAGTTTAAAATGGCCGAAGGTTGGATATACTAAAGACAACTATTGTTTGCCTCATGTTGATTATTATTACCCACACGAAACATTAATTTACTATCTTAATGATTCTGATGGAGATACTTTTATTTTCAATGAACACTTTGTACCGTCAACTGGAGATACATATGGCGATATTCCAGCACACTACACCGTACAAGAACGTGTAAAACCTACAGCAAACAGATTAATTTGGATTGACGGACTACACTTCCATACAGCAAGCAATCCTATTGATACAGACAAACGTGTTATTCTAAATATTAATCTGAGAAAACGATATGATAGTTAATAATGTATTTCCGATACCTATCGCTAAATTTGATGTAGATAAGTCTATAACAGATAACACAACTAGGCTAGTTAAGCAGTTTATGAAAGATACTAAATTCACAGAGCCAGCAGCGCCCGGTGAACTATTAACTACCTTTTATGATAATAAAAACTTCTTAGGGTTTTTAGGAGACCATGGCCTCTTAGAATTTATTAACACACACAGCCGTGAATATCTAAAAATGTTAGGCTACGACCCAACATGTTACATTGAAGTAACTTCTTGGTTGCAGGTAAATCAACCACTGTCATTTTTTAATAGGCACGATCACTATGGTGCATTAATTAGCGGAGTATTGTATCTAGAAGTTCCAGACGGTGCAGGGGATATTATGTTTCATAATCCGTTAGAATGTAGGAGATTGTCGAATACATTTTTTGAAAGAATCAAACAAGAAGAAAACGAATATAATTTTAGTCATGTAAAAGTTACTTCAACTGTTGGAGAAATGCTAATGTTTGAATCATGGCTTCAGCATACTGTTATGCAGAATCATTCAGATCAAAATAGAATTTCTGTAGCATTTAATATTTGGGCAGATCGCGATGTCAAAAGTTGAGTTATGGTTTCCCACAGCCATTTACATTGAAGAAGATTTACTTTCAGTGGAAGAAAATCAAAAAATAATAGATCATTGTCTTGCTATTAGGGACAACACTCCTCCTGGCGGATCAGAGTGGTTAGGCGGAACATATAACACACACGGTACACACGATCTAGCAAAAGACGATGTGTTTAAACCAGTGCTAGATTTAACATCGTATCATATACACCAGTTTGCACAGATGCACAATTGTCATGCAAGATATGAAAATAACTATTCTTGGGTCAACATAGCACAAGGTACTGCTTGGCAAGAGTTCCATACACATAACGGAAATGTTTTTGCAGCGGTATACTATCCATCGGCGCCTGAAGGATCAGGAAGAATAGTCTTTGAAGATCCCAAAGAACCAGACATGTGTCCTTTAAAGACCAAAGAAAATAGAAATAATCTAAGTTATTCTAGAACTGGATATGTGCCTAAAGAAAGATCTCTAATAATCTTTAGGGCATATCTACGCCATTGCGTGGAACCCGGAACAAATAGTACTCCGAGAATTTCCATCGCAATGAATTTTAATTAACGACTTTTTAAATTACGAATGTAGGATATAAATTCTTTGTGTCCTACAGTAGGTTGCGTTTTCTCAAAAGTCCTAGTTTCTCTAACAAACTTTTCAGCTATTTCTTTTACAGCAGGATGTAGCATATCGTATTCTGCACGTAAGGCTTCTTGATCAAATAATTTTAATCCGTTAAGAACTTGTATATGGTGTGCATCTCTAAACATCCTATAATCGGACGAGTCATTAAAATCTTCAGCAATGGGTAAATTTGTACGCCACCTTTCTAACTTGTCCTGCAAAGAGTCTGGTAGTTTCATATCTAAAATAGAACGCCAAAACGGAGTGTCGTTACGTTTTCCTAGATAATGCAGTACAATAAAATCTCTGATATTCATTAGAATGCCATCAATGTCTTTATTGTACTTTTCAATGGTCTTTTCTGTATAGTTAGGTAAACGATGCATTAGAATGAATGTCTGCTGTATGCTAGTACCAATCGACGTAGCTTCTAACGGCTCGACAAATATTGAACTCAATCCAATAGCACAGCAATTCTTAATCCATACTCTGTCGATCGCGCCTGGATCAAATTTAAATTCTTTTCCGATCTCAACATTATGGCCGAAATACTTTTCAACTTCGGCGTGTGCTTGCTCTTTTGTGATAAAGTCGTTGTCGTAAATATATCCGTTGCCATGACGTCCCCATACAGGTAGTCTAAACATCCATCCTGCGCCCATGGCCTGTGCCAATGTCCACATATTATACTCGTCAGTATCTCCGGTCGGAAATGTAATAGCTGCTTTTACTTTTAGATACTCGCCGAATGATCTCCATTTTGCTCCTAATTTTGTCATAAGCAATCTAGAAAAACCTGTGCAATCAATATAAAAGTCGGATTCGTAGCTGTTAGCTTCACCTATAATTTTACCAATCTCGCCTTGGTCGTTTAACACAACATCGGTGATTTCGTCATCAATGACATTAATACCTTTTAACTCAGCAACAGTTGTTAGAAAATCATTTAATTTGTAGGTGTTGAAATGATATTGATTCCAAGGAGACTCAGACTTTGGATCCATCCTATTGGCATAAACTCTGTTCTCCCAAGAGAAACTAGGATTCATTAACTTATTAGGAGCACCTTCGCTAGCATACTTTCCGTAGATTGTGCAGTATTGTCCGTTCTTAACATCGCCCTCTGGTCCAATACTGTGCATGTAATCGCCTTGTCCCCAACCCTTAAACATAATGCCGCATTTAAATGTAGCATCACACTCTTGTATAATAGTTCTGTAAGACACCCCGATGTATTGCATAAACTCGTGCCAGTGTTCTGTACTGCCTTCGCCAACTCCTACAATACCAATCTTTTTAGAACGAATAATATTCACAGTAGTATTTGGGAATCGTGTTTTTAAAATCAATGCTGCTGCTAATCCAGCAGTACCGCCGCCAACGACAGAAATTTTCTTTATTTGTTTCATTAATATTCTCTAGGTGTATATTCAAACTTTGATACAAAAAATAACAAGGTTAATCTAGGTTTATTTACAGATGTTCCAAAGCTATTCGGTCTGTGCCATAGCTTAGAATCATATGCAACTAATCTATTGAATCTATTTCCAACACGAATAGTTTCTTTGTTTTCAAACATACTTCTATTTCGAAGTAACCCTGTTTTAAATTCTGGAGTTATAATTCTTTCTACGTTAAACATTTCTCTTGCTTTTGCATCAGTTGGTAACTCGTCAGGTTGTTCAACGTTTGATAAAAATATTGAAGTTCCTGTATTTAAATCTTCTTCGTCGGGTGTGAGATAAACCAATCCTGCAAGATTTCCGTAATCATTATGTATCCATCCAGCGTCAACTTCTGGATCGTCAAATGTGTCATTTTCGTGAAAGCACAAAAACATTTCGTATTGTCGGAGTCCGGGGAATATGTTATAACTAATTTCATTACTAAACCAATGACCAAATTTTCTAACTTCTGGATCTGGATGGGCTAAAATGTTATCAGTGCGTTTTCCTGGATATATGGGATTTCTGTTAAACTGCAATGTATTAGCTATTGCAATAACATCGTGTGGTTTTTCAAAATATTCGTCCCTAACTACTAGATAATTTACAAATGGATGTCTCATACTGTCTCAAAGTCAAAGTTAATAACAATTCTAGAACTGCAATTAATAGGAAAATTTCCAGCATGAAATCTATGTCCGTTGAAAAATAGTCCTTGTCCCTTTTTTGGTGTTACTCTTAATAGTTCCGGAAGTTTATCAGAAAATACAGGATTGTAACTTTCTACATTTGGATTAAAAATTTTATCAAAGATAATAGTATCTCCATCTGAATCGTCTACATAATATACTAGAGTGCTGTAAGGAGATCCTGTATAAAAATCAACATGCGGCGCCGAATATTTTTCTTTTGTATGATTTTTATTTCCGTGTGTATAGCGTAGTCTTACTCGTAATAGTTTGCCTACTTGTATGCCAGTTTTTTCAGAAAAGAAATCTAAAATAGGTCTAAAGAAATCAAAGTGTTGCGAATATGCACCACCGTCATAGGCCATGTGAAAAAACCCAGGGTCGTCTGTGATATTAGAGTCTTGATAATTAGGATTATCTCCTATTCCGTAATGATCTGGATGGCCTATTTTATGTAATAGAAACCAAGGAAAATGGTTCACTCCCTGAATTCTATCAATAACAGCATCTTGATACGATACAGGAATAACATTATCTATTACTAGAATTTCGTCTTTAATATTGTTTATCTGAAAAGCCATTTTTATATCTAAGGTCTCTAAAATATTTTATAAAATCTTTGTATGAGTAGCACTTGCTAGATTCGTTGCGCCAATGGTCTTGCATATCGTAATATGAATTTGCAGTTACGGGACGCAAAGGTCCGTAACCTGGCATTTCTAAATTCAATTCTCCAATGGCAACATCCTTGTTGAACAGATTTAACCCAGCCATTACGTAACTGTAAAGCGGCCAGCCAGCAGATCCATTGTAGTTAGGAAAGTCATTGATTGTTGGCATCTTAACTTTTGCCATTTCTAATAAGTTAGAAACAAACTCTGTTTTAGTTGCACCAGTTTTAATGTATTTCCAAAATTCACTATCGTCTCGACCTCCCATATAGTGCATAACAAGGAAGTCTCTAACATCGTCATACATCTTTCTCATACGATGATTAAAGATATTTCTTGAACCTTCATTAAGAGTTTCTTCAATAGTTGGTTTTAAAAATTCAAATATAAAACTCTGTCCTTGAACAATCGTTGTATGAATGGACGTTGCTTCTAAAGGTTCTAAAAATGCAGTTGATAACCCTACAGTTACACAGTTCTTTACCCATGCAGACTCTTGTCTGCCTGCATCAAACTTAATAACTTTTCTTACTTCGATCTTCTTTCCTAGTATCGTTTCTATTTCTTCTTGTGCTTTTTCAGGAGTTGTGTGAGAATCACTAAACACATACCCGTTGCCTTTTCTATCCATTAATGGAATAGACCACATCCACCCGTTTTTTTGAGCCCACGCAGTTGTGGATATATCCGGAACTTCATCCTTTTCGTAATCAGTCCAAAATGGAATAGCGGTGTTAAGAGGTAGATTTTTTTGATAGCTGATCCATCTATTAGGAAGTTTATTCATTAATACTTTATGGAACCCCGAACAATCAAAGAATAAATCCCCTTTGATTGTTGTGTCGTCGGATAACAACACGCTTTCAATATTTCCAGTTTCGGAATTAAGGTTTACATTGACAACTTCGCTGTCAACATGTCTTGCATTGTTGCCTCTTAAACATACCTTCCTAAAATACTTTCCAACGAGGTGTGCATCAACGTGCATAGCATGAGCAGGAATTTCAAAAGACTTAGAGTCTATGTTATAATTTGACACGCCATGTTTGGTCCAATACCCACATCGTGATGTAGTTAACAAATCCTCATACTTTAAAGATGCTAAACCCCATGCAAAGAATGGATCTGGCACACTGGCATTAGTCCAAGAGCCATCAATTGGTCCAATATAATGCTGATCAATTTTATTAGTCCAGCCTTTGTGTTTAATTCCGTACTTTAAAGTTGCTCCGGTTTCGAGAATAAACTCGTTAATGTCGCAGCCAAAGTCGTAAAAATGATTGATCAATACATCAGTCATTCTTCCAGTAGTACTTTCTCCGACACCAACTACGCCAATCTTAGAAGATTCGATAACAGTTATGTTATGATTTGGATGACGTTTTGCTGCCATTAACGCAGTAACCCATCCAGCAGTACCACCGCCTACAATAATAATTTCCATATATTACCTATTAAATGTATGTAACAACAAACACCAATCTTTTTTGTCTAACCGCAGGATATCTATGTGCATGCCAATGAGCATTAAATGTTACCGCTGTATATTCTATGCAAGGAATTATATAACTAGTAGAAAAATCATCCGGCCATACAATAGTTTGACCTTGATCACAAGTTGTTAGATACATAATAAAATTAGAATGCGGCCATTCGTGATCTAAATGTGGCGCTGTATGATCTTCGCCGTTATACCATGTTAGATTTAAATTTGCTCTATATAGCTTAGTATACTTTAAATTATTTTCTTTCATAAATCTATGAAAGATTTCTATAAAAAATTCAAAGTGTTTGCTAATTTTACGTTCTTGACTATCTTCTTTTTCTTGTCTATACAACAATGTATGACTAAAAAACGGACCGTTATAAAAAGTTGTGTGGCGTCTTAGTTCTTCAGGCAATCCTTCTTTGATACTTTCTTCGTCGTTTATTGTCTGATAGTCTTGCCAAAACCATTCGAAGTGTGGACCCATTACAAATTTTTCTATGAATTCTTTTTCACCCGGAAACACAGTTACAGGTCTGTGATATACCGTTGAATTTACTTGAAGGTCCTTGATCATTTTGTCGTAGTTTTTAAAGTTAAATATTTAACATGTAACTGGAAAGATTTTTACAAAGCTGACTAGAAATCAGCTTTTGCGAGGCTGTCTAAATAGATCGATAAGTACAGAAAACAACTGGAGTAACATTAATGTCCAACGAACAAACCAATTTTACTGATCCAGCATTGAGTTTAGAAAACGCTTCTCCTACGCTTGATGTTGTATCTATTAACAAGTCAGAACTTTTTACCAAAGAACAATGTGAACAGATTTTAGCAGACTGTGTAGACGAATTATGGATTCCTGCTACTGTTGTAGGAAATACTAACTTTCATAAATCTCAGAGACAAAAACTTAGAGGTAAAATCCAAGGATTTCCGTTTCTAGATATTAGAGAAGTTACTAAAAATGCAAACGACAGCATTTTTGATTTTAGTTTGTTAGGTATTATTGATCAAGATTATCCCCAAGTGTTCAAATATGGAGAAAATGATTTTTATAATATGCACATGGAATTAAATCCAATGGCATTATCTAGAAAAATCACATTTATCATTAATCTTTCCGATCCTTCGGAATACGAAGGAGGGAATATTACATTCCTAAACGTTGATGCAAATCCAACTGAACTTAATGAACAAGGTACATGTTTAGTTTTCCCTTCTTATATTCCTTTCAGCATCGATAAAGTAACTAAAGGAAATAGAAAGATGATTGTTGGACATGTTCACGGAGCGGTATTTAAGTGAATCTAAAATACAAATATTGGTATTTTACAGGGTCTATTCCTGCACATGTCTGCGATCAAATTTTAGAATTAGGTCTAACGTCTATGCACGAAAAAAAGCAGCAATACGGAGAGCAAACTATTGCTGGCTCAGTCGGCGGCTGGCGTGAAAAACAAACAGTTGGCGAAGGTGCAGTTCCATTGAACTACGATAATGTAGAAGAATTATCTAAAAAAGGTGTAGATGTTGACAATACTTATATTAGAGATTCTAATGTAACCTTTTTAAGTAATCCTGAGCTATATGATATCATATGGCCCTATATTAGAGAAGCAAATGCTAGAGCAGGTTGGAACTTTGATTGGGATTATACTGAAGATTTTCAATTTACAAAATATGCCGTAGGACAGTTTTACGGGTGGCACACTGATTCTAGCGAAGAACCTTATAGGGAGTTTAATCCCGACGTAGACGCCATTCATAAAAATCCCGACGGTTCGCCTGCACTTGACCAATACGGCAATTTAATGCCAGAGGATCATGAAGCAACAACTAACCCTAGGATGATTGGAAAAATCAGAAAACTTAGTGTTACAGTTAGTTTAAATGATTCATCGGAATATGAAGGTGGCAATCTAGAATTTGATCTTGGCCCGCATAGAAAGGATCGTTATTTTAGATGTAACGAAATAGGACCAAAGGGATCTGTAATAGTGTTCCCTTCATTTATTCCACATAGAGTATTGCCAGTAACTAAAGGAACTAGATATAGTTTAGTTTGCTGGAGTTTAGGAGCGCCATTTAGATGACCAATGCTGAACACTTTCAGTCTAAAAAATATGTACCTGTAAACGGATTAATTCCTGTTGACTTGTGCAGAATTGTTACAAAATATGCTCTGTTGAAAGAAGCCAATGAGTTTGAACCGGAAGTTGGTCCTGGAGCACAAGTTGAAAATGCACATTCTGTATACGCTGATACATTAATGGAAACAATGCTGTATTTTATTCACCCACATATGGAGAAAAATACAGGACTTTCTCTATGCCCTACGTATTCTTACTTTAGAGTATATCGTCCCGGCATGAAGTTAGACCATCATATAGATCGTGAAAGTTGTGAAATTAGCACCACTGTATGTTTTGGTTGGAATTATGCTCAAAAACCCAGCAATTATCGCTGGGGTATGTATGTAGAAAACGGGGGCATGATTGGACAAGATCCGGGCGATGCGCTGATATACAGGGGCTGCGAAGTTGAGCATTGGAGAGACCCGTTTGATGCAGGCAATGGCAGTTATCAAGTTCAGGGTTTTTTTCATTATATTAACAAAAATGGTCCGTTTTATCCAGAATTTGCATACGATAAGCGATCAGGCATTGGCGTCCGAAACAAACCTGCGTCTTTGAATAAATAACTAATAGCTATATCAGGAGATATAATGTCAAAGATATTTACAGTAAACGATATTGATCAAATTACCGATGCCCGTTGGATGATGGGAGTTGAGGCATATTGGCTTAGAATTCGTTTTAAGGGATGCACAAATTTCGTAGAATTCTACGCTAGCCCAACTGCTAGCAATGAATTCGGACGAGACATGTACGAGCGTTTAAAGGCCGGTGAGTTCGGCGAATTAAAACACGGGTTTGGTGAAACTTATTACACACAACCTAAAGAACAACATGAAGTTGAGGAAGCCGCTATTAACAAGCGCAATCAACTATTATTAGAAAGTGATTGGGCTGATTTACCTGCTAGACAAGCAACAATGAATGACGCACAAAAAGCAGCTTGGGCAACATATAGACAAGAGCTTCGTGATTTAACAAAGCAACAAGGATTTCCTTGGGATCCTGTTTGGCCAGTAAAGCCTTAATATTTTTGTTCATTAAAAAAGGCAGCTAATGCTGCCTTTTTGTTTGGATACTTTTTAAAAAGTATTTTGATAATGATCGGGTAGATCTTGTCCAGCAGCAGGACTAGGTCCTAGTACCCTAAGATCTTGTTCCTCTTCATCTTCATAGATTGCACAGTCTGTGATAATTAATAGACCTGCAACACTGGCAGCATTGATAAGTGCTGTCCTAGATACAGTTGCTGGATCAATAATTCCAATATCAAACATCTGTCCAAACTCGCCTGTTGCTGCATCGTAACCAAAATCATCACCGCCTTCGATTACTTTGTTAACGATAACATCTGGGCTATCACCTGCGTTTAAAGCAATTTGACGCAGTGGCTCTTCTAATGCACGTAAGACAATTTGAATACCTGCTGTCTGTTCATCATTTGCACCTTTTAGATTTTTAAGTTTTTCCTTAACTCTAATTAATGCAACACCGCCACCGGGAACTACACCGTCTTGAATGGCTGCTTTAGAAGCATGGAGGGCATCGTCAATTCGATCTTTCTTCTCACCTAGTTCCATCTTAGTTGCAGAACCTACGCGAATAATACCAACACCGCCCGACAGGTTAGCAATACGCTCTCTTAGTTCCTCCATTTCAAACACGCCGTCAAATTCTTCAGCATCGTGTTGTTCTTGAATAACTTTGATACGTGCTTCAATATCGATCTTATTACCATGTCCACCGATGATTGTAGTTTTATCTCTAGTAATCTCAATTCTATTACACTGACCACAGTCGGAGACTTCAGCTGTTTCGACTCTCTTACCAGTTGCATCAGAAATAACAGTACCGCCAGTTAAAATAGCAATATCTTCAACTAGTCTGCTACGTTTTCTGCCCTTCCAATCTGGAGCAAGTACCGCACAAGTTTGAATCGCACCGTTGACGTTGTTGATTACTAGTGTAGCAATAACATCAGTCTCGATGGTTTCAGCCATGATAACAAATGGTCGCTTAGTCTGGACTAACTTTTCTAGAATCTCCATGCAGTCGTTCATGTTTAAAATAGGACGATCGCAGATTAAAATATATGGATTTTCTAAAATACACTTTTGCTTGTCGGAGTTTACAAAGTAAGGACTTAGATAACCATGATCGTATGAAAAGCCATTAACTTGAACAAACTCGTCTTTTAGGCCTGTACTATTTTCAACGCTAACAACACCGTGCTTACCTACTTTGATCAATGCATCAGCAATAAGCTGGCCCATTTCTTCATCGTTGTTTGCAGAGATAGTTGCTACCTGTGCAATAGTTTTTGGATCAGAGCAGTCTTTGCTGATCTTAGCAAGTTCTTCTACAGCTTCTGCAACTGCTTTATCGATACCTCTCTTAAGGTTGATAGGACTAAACCCGTTGGCAACAAACTTCATGCCTTCACGGATCATAGCTTGTGCTAGTACAGTCGCAGTTGTAGTACCGTCACCGATGTCATTCGATGTGCTACTTGCAGCCTGCTTAATCATTCTAACGCCTGTGTCGGCTAATTTATCTTTTAAGAAGATTTCTTTAGCAACAGTTACGCCGTCTTTGGTTACATGCGGTGCACCAAAGTTACGCTGAATAACGACGTTTCGTCCTTTTGGACCTAATGTTACTTTTACAGCATCGCCTAAGATGTTAACACCTTTGACTAAACGCTCTCTAGCATCTTCGCCAAACGTAACAACTCGTGGACTAATTTTAGCCATTATACTTTCTCCTTTAAAATTGCCAATACTTCATCTTCATCAAGGATTAGGTATTCTTCGTTATCCACCTTAACTGGTTGTCCAGAAAATCTAGGGTAGACAATGGTATCACCAACTTTAACAGTCATAGGCAACACTTTACCGTCATCGTTCATTTTACCTTCGCCTACAGCTAAAACAGTTCCCTTAGTTGGGCGTTCTTTAGTGTCGTCGGATAAAACTAAGCCAGACTTGGTTTTATTTTCATCTTCGATTTTCTTAACCACAAGGTTATTTTTGATAGGAATAATCTCTGTCATAAAAATTTCCTTATTTTTTAAATAAACTTTCTTCTAATTGTTTCCTAATGGACATAATTTTACTTCTAAAATCATTGCCCATTGAACCCAGTTGATGCGTATAGACCATGTCCATATACATGTTATCCATTTTCTTAACTTCTGTTATTAGAGAGGATAGCAAATGTTTTAGATTTTCTTTAGCGGTCCCTTCTTCTAACTGAGAAATGGCAGCATCAAATCTTTTTACTTCTTCTTTAAATCGTTCGGACTTATATAGGTTACCGATCATTTCTCTAACTCCATAATAGTTTCAATTTTTGTTCGTATAATTTGATTATTCAATGTGGTTTTTAACCCCGAATGTAATTGTCCAGGAAGGTAATCTAACATAGCCCAACATATTGTTGGTGTTGCTACTGTTAGGAACTCTTCTTCAACAACACAAACATACGTTCCGTACTCAAAACCTTTGTCTTCGCTAAGATATAGCTCGATTGGTAGTAATTTTCCGTTTGAATAGTGAGTTAATAACCCCTGAGCATCGTCAAATAACGGCCCAGTTCGTGCAAAGGTAGGGACAGTCCACTTATGATTTTCTAAAATCAATAAGATTCGTCCTGTGTTTTTTGCAAGGAATAATAGGCCGGCACGCTGCTGCATGCCTTTACTTATCTTAGATAAGTTTGAAGTTCCAATCTCCTGGCCCGTACTCGCCTTCGAATGCTTTGAGCCATTGTTCCCCATCCCACTTATACTTGATACCAGTACGGATATTTTGGATATAAGTTGCAGAGAATGGTTCTCCAGCCATATCTGCTGCTTCTAATGTATTAAGATCAGGATCCCAAATTGTAGACCAAGTATATCCGTTCCATTCAATAACTGAATTTGCTTTGATTACAGGATCTGTATCGTAGGTATCTTTCCAGCCCTCTGGACCTCTGTACGGAACTTTGGTGCTATCTGTGTCAGCAGGATTAGACGGATAGTCAATAAAGCCACCCCTGTTAACGCTGTTGTTAACATCATCTAACATTAAGAAACGTAGTCCCAATGGAATGCTAGAAATATTTCCAAATACTTCTAATGGATTGTATTTGTAAGGATCGATGATAGCATCTACTGTGCCTCTAGTTTCTGTTGAACCTACAATGTCTGTGTTAGCAGGATATGTTTCTGGATTTAATGTAATCGTTAACACAGAAGCGTCTAATGGATTAATAACAAAAGTTCCTAAGATCTCAGTACCGTCGTCTTTCTTAAACCAAACTTCACTACCGGGAGTATATCCGCCTTGCACTTCTAAGATGGCTTCCCATTCTACAGGTTCGCCATTTTTGTATTCTTTTTGATCTAGACCTAATGCTAATACCGCAGCAGTCGGATTTACTAATGTTAAGTCGTATTGGTTGTCGGTTAAGTTTCCGGTATTGGATTTAAACAATAATACACGGAATCTATTTGATGTTGTGCTAAATGCACCCTTGGATCTGTTGTAAACTAAACCGTCGAGATCGATCACATCACCGTTGTCCATAAACACATTTGAAATAACACTCTGCACAATGCCAAGCTTCTTGACTTTAGCAGGAGGAGTGATCCAAATAGGCATTTCGAATTCTAAAGTACAGATATCGATTTCACTTTCTGCACCTGCTGGAATCGAACGACTGCTGAAATTTGTACTTGTTAGATATAATGAACTTAAACTAGTCCAGTCAATATAGTTGTCTGTTGTTTGTAATTCTAAACTTGGATTGAACAATACTAGCATCTGCTCTAGTAATTGTAATTTTTGATCAGTGTTGCTGGTCCATATATCACATTTCATTGTTAATTTAAATGGCGTAGGCATTAATCTTTCAACAGTATAATTGCCTCCTTGAACATTTTCGTATTCTCTTGTACCGCCCGCGTCTGTATATCGACGTTCTCTAATGTGTACCTTGCTGACAAATGTAGGATCTGACAAACGGTCAGTGGCCATTTCTAATCCACTAATGTAACAGGCTATTCTTGGAACGTTCGGTAGTTTATTTTCGCTGTTTTCTTTAATAAGAGCAGCAACTTGTCTACTCATATCGCCGTACAACACAGGCACAGTTGCTTGGGTACCGTCACCTGCCTGCCACTTAAACCCAATAAACACACGCATGAATTGTGTTACATATCGTCTTATCTGTCCGTCGTAGAAAAAATCCATTATTCGTCCGCCTGTGGTCTAAGAGCCTTAGACAAGCTCTGCTTTTCTTTTGTATCGTGACCGTCAATATTGTTAACTGTTGTGTTGTTAATGAAGGTTGTTTTTTGTGTTTGGCGAATGTCTTTGCCTTCAAACATATCGCCGACTCCAACATCACTAGCACCTAAGTTGCTCATTGTCATACGTACATTGTCTTCAAACTTGCGCCAACGACTGCCGTCGAATCTAAACAATCTATGAGGCAAGTAATCTTTACGTAGACAGAATTGCCCATTGCTTGGGTTAATTGGAAATGCAATGCCGGCAGTAAATGGAGCTCCGTTCGGAGGAAGTCCGTCAGCTGTTAGGTATCCATTATATCCGTCACCGTCGGCTGGCATAAACTTCGAGCTAGCTGTTTGTCCTACGTAGACAGGATCACCGTTTGAGTCAAACAACGGATTACCGTCAACATCAGTTGCTTGTGTTTCGGCATCAACTGTTACTTGTGTTGCATCGACCGATGCTAACTCAGCAGTACCGTCGTCAAATCTTTGCAAAGTCCAGAATGGTGTAGTATCGTATCCGCTCAATGGAGCATCGGCTTCTGCTTGATTAAGAACAGCCTGTGTGATTTCCATTTCTTTGTTATAGGTAGAAACAATGTCACGCAGGTTATCTGCAATCTGATAATAGGTGCTGTTAGGAGGAGCAACTCCGGTGACTTCTTGAATAACTTCGTATTTTTTACCGTCTGGTCCTGTGACAATGTCTCCGGGATAATATGTAATGTCTGGATTATAAGTTCCTTTGTCAGCATCTGTATTTGCAATACCATCTAGTATCTGTTTAAATTCTTGACTATCAACAAGAGGTTTGCACTTTGCACGATACAAATGTGGATACCAAGTCACCGAAAAGCCTTCCGCAGCACGGTTAACTTCTTCAACAACATAAAATCTTTTTAACGCAAACGTTAAATCATTTAAAGCATACTCATCTTTTAAGTGAGGCAACTCAATAACATCGCCTGCTACAATTTTTCTGCCAAGTTTTTCAACAGTATCGTTGATATGGAATGTAACAAAGATAGTATCGTTTTGTAAAAACAGTCCAAACTGACTTAGGTTAAAGTCGATGTCTTGTAAGTTATATACGCCACGCAGCAGATATATGTCTGGATCGTATTTGCGATCGCGGTTTTCTAAAAACAGCATATCCTGAATTTGGAAAGGATTGTCGCCCCCAGTGTAAACCGGAGTGCTTGGAGTATTACCTTGTATAGACGAACCCGGGCCAATGTACTTGTGTACCAGCACATCGACGCCGCCAACTTGGAACATTTCCCAAATAGTTTTATCTATAAACTTGTAATCGTTGCCCTTTTCTGGGCGGTATAAACTGAGTCTTGGCATAGTTATATATTTACCGCTACGATAAATAGTATTATGAGTACAAATGACCAAGCCCGCCAATCTGTTTACGACTACTGCAAAACCATGCTGGGCGATGGCATGATCGACGTAGAACTAGATCCTGCACACTATCAAACAGCATTGGACAGATCGTTAGCCACTTTCCGCCAACGCAGCGATAACGCTGTGGAAGAATCCTATGTATATTTGACCCTTACACAGGATCAAAACGAGTATATTCTTCCAAAAGAAATACAACAAGTACGTCAAATTTTTAGACGTAGCGTTGGATCTAGAACAGGTAACGGAACAGGTGGTACAGTTTTTGAACCGTTTAACATGGCCTACACAAACACTTACTTGTTGAGCTCTACTAACATGGGAGGTTTGTTAACTTACGAGTTGTTTGCACAATACCAAGAGCAGGTTGGTAAAATGTTTGGCTCATTTATTAACTTTACTTGGCACCCACAAACTCATAAGTTGATCATTCAACAACGACCGAGAGGCGAAGAAAGTGTGATGTTACAGGTTTATAATACCAAACCAGACTTTGCACTAATAGATGACGTGTATGCAAGCCAGTGGATCAAAGATTATGCCCTTGCAAACTGCAAAATGATGCTAGGACAAGCACGTGAAAAGTTTGCTCAAATTGCAGGCCCGCAAGGGGGAAGCAGTTTAAACGGTGGAGCATTAAAAACAGAAGCCCAAACAGAAATGGACAAGCTCATCGATGACCTAATGAAACTAGTTCCGGGCGGATCTGGATACACCTGGATCGTTGGTTAATATTTTTAGCATTGATATATAATGAATGCTAAACATAGATCACATTTTTACCACTCCTCTAGCTCACGAATTTCTTTCATTAGATAACGAACAGCTAGAAACTTTTTGTAAAAATACAATCAAGTCAGCAGTCGGACATCCAAATCAAAGCGGCCCGTTAGATTTAACCGCCCCAGAACTACAGCCGTTGTTAAAAGAAATACAAAGCAGGCTAGACATTTTACACGATAGTCTAGGATTTCATCCTGGTACTTCTTTAAAAATCAACAAGGCCTGGGCAAATATCAACAATTCAAAACCAGTAGACTTGCCGCATTGCCATCCGGGCAGCGTTTTTACAGCAGTCTATTATGTTAAAGGCTCGGGAATAGCAGACAATGGAAATCTAATACTGCTGTCACCTTTGGCTACTACTATTCAATATGCTATTCCGGAAGCACACAAGAAATTTAACAATTTCTTTAACTCGTGGCATTGTGCTATTCCTCCGCAAACTGGAAAACTTTTAATTTTTCCTTCGTGGATTACACACAGCGTCATGTCAAATAATTTGGAAAATTCTGATAGAATTTCAATAGCTATTGATGCAATAATTGTTTGACAATTCAATAACACTTTTGTTATAATTGTCTTATAGGAGACATTTATGATTATAGGAATCTGCGGATTTATTGGCAGCGGCAAAGACACGGTTGCTGATTATCTGGTAAATTTCCATGAGTTTAGAAGGGAAAGTTTTGCATCAACATTAAAGGACGCTGTTTCGTCGGTGTTTGGATGGAATAGAACGCTACTTGAAGGCCGAACGGCAGAAGCACGTGAGTGGCGGGAACAAGTAGACCCTTGGTGGGCTGAGAGACTAGACATGCCTACACTAACACCACGTTGGATTTTACAGTATTGGGGTACAGAAGTATGTCGCAAAGGCTTTCATGATGATATTTGGATTGCCAGCTTAGAAAATAAACTCCGCAACTCAAAAGACAACGTTGTTATCAGTGACTGTAGATTCCCTAACGAAATTTCTAGTATACAGAAAGCGGGCGGAAAGATTCTCTGGGTGCAGCGTGGCGAACTTCCGGACTGGTACGATACTGCTGTTCAGGCAAACCTAGGGCACAATTGGGCCATACAAGATCTAAAGATGCGTAAAATTCATGCCAGCGAGACTGCATGGGTTGGCACAAAGTTTGATGCTATCATTGACAATAACGGATCTATTGCAGATTTATACAAGCAAGCAGAATCAATAGTCCGCAATGAGATCTCCCTGACGCCAAGTGATTCCCTCCTTGGCTAGAATATTAGAGCAGTTGCAGCATACCGTTTTTAAATTTGCAGGGCGGCAGTTGTCTAAATTGCCGTCCATGTGAAACACTCTAAACACTTCTGGGTGTGGTGATTTAAACCCGCACTTCTCACAGTAATTCTTAGGTTTGTATCCTGCATGTTGCCATCGCGGGATATGTGCCCTCGGTCCGTGAGCTAAACAAGCTTCGCACATTGTTCTATAATAAGGTTTGTCGTTTTTATAGTAGTTCAATGCTCTAGGACGCTGTCCGCAGGCTTTACAAAGGGGTCTCATAGCAGTATTTACACCTTTCCTGCCCCTTTTTCTGGTTGTATAACTGCCCATTTTTCCGATAACTCGCTAAATATTATGAGCAACTATTATCCAGGAGAAATAGGGAATGGCAACATTACAATCACCAGGCGTAGCGGTTACAGTAATTGATGAGAGTTTTTATACACCAGCAGAACCTGGTACAACTCCTTTAATTGTCGTAGCTTCAGGCCAAGATAAAACAAATGGTTCAGGCACAGGTACTGCTGCCGGAACAACAAAAGCCAATGCTGGTAAGGCATATAAACTAACCAGCCAGAGAGATTTAACCGACACATTCGGTATTCCATTCTTTGAACAAACTGCGAGTTCTACTCCTGTACATGGTTCAGAAAGAAACGAATACGGTTTGTTAGCAGCATATAGTTTATTGGGAGTTAGTAACGCAGCATTTATCGTTCGCGCTGATATTAACTTAGACGAATTAGAAGCGCAAGTAGATGCCCCGGGAGCGAACCCAACTAACGGCCAATGGTGGATTGACACACAAGCAACAACTTGGGGTATCCAGGAATGGAACGGTTCGGGTCCTACAACAGTAGGTGGACAGAAGTTTGCAAACAAGGTTCCTACAGTTTTAACTGATAGCGACTACCCTGCAAAGATTGAAAACAATGCTCCAAAGACTTCAGTAGGTCAAATCGGCGATTACGCTGTGGTATTCCAAACAGTAGCAGGCGATACTAGCTTTGGTACAAACGAAGATTTAGCAAGAATTTATTTCAAATCTGCTGGTAACGGCGGTGTAGCAGGCGGTGGCACCGGTGTTAACGCAGGCGATTGGACACTAGTTGGTTCTCCTGAGTGGAAAGCAAGCTGGCCTGTAGCTACTGGTTCTGCATTTGCAGGAACAATTTCAGGTACATTGTTTATTAACAATCACCAACTTACATTGTCTAGCTCTTCAGTTACACAAGTTAAGAATGCTATTAACTCAGCAATTGGATTAACTGGGGTTAATGCTCAAGTTATTAACAACAGATTATATGTATATTCCGACGGTTCATCAAGCGGTTTAGATTCTGCTTCTGACGGCACAGTTCAGTTTGAAGACGGAACAGCAACATGGGCTACATTAGGTATCGATGTTGGCAGATATGCAGCTCCTAAGTTGCAAGCAAGCCCACACACATCAGTTCCAGCATTTAAGATTTCCGACAACACAACAGGAAATAACCCACTTACATCTGGTTATCCAACAGGTTCTGTATGGATCAAAACAACTGAGCCAAACAACGGCGCACGTTGGAGAGCAAAGCAGTGGAGTTCAGCTACAGCATCGTGGGTAGCAAATGAAGCTCCAATTTATGCAACAACAAACGCAGCGTTATACTACTTAGATCGTAGCGGTGGTGGTACAGGCATTCGCGCAAGTGCATTGTTTGTACAAAACAACGCAAGCGAAAACGGTGGTTTTGACAGCACACCAGAAACAGCAGAATTCCGTGTATGGCGCAGAAACGTTGCTGCTGGCGCAGGTACAAGTGTTACTTCAAACGTAGTTAAAGCAAACACATTTACTAATTCAAACAGCTATGACTTTACACTAAGTGAAACATTAGTTGGTTCGTTAGATGTTGATACTGCAAAAACTATTTCTATCACAGCATCCGGTGATAGCAGCGAC